>JADMIO010845897.1_pt1 | contig 97297 bp, 87 predicted proteins | sample 8958161 | NCBI WGS metagenome assembly JADMIO01 (sample SAMN16585339, study PRJNA669376) | soil metagenome | isolation source: Crop rotation soil | place: USA: Cullars Rotation, Alabama | collected 2011
CGACAACTTGTCCACGTGGAATTCTAAGCTTAGGATCCCAATGTGCTGGAAAGCTTATGCTGTGTGTTGCAACTAAAAAAAATCAATCCGGAAAAGACAATAAAAGCTGCGTGATAAATCTTCATCAGAAAAATATTTATAGGAAATTCAACAACTGCTGATTAAAGTAAATCTCGAAAGAAATTTTCGTGGCAGGATTTGAGAGCGCAAAGAAAAAACATTTTCCTCCACAAACCTTCAATCCTTGTACTATTTTGATGGTGATTGTATGATGTTCTGCGGCTAATTTTGATAGATCTGTCCGCAGGAAAAATTCTTTTCGATGAAGCACTTAATTCCTAAGACCATTTTCGCCCTGGTCATTTTTGTGTCATGTTCATTCAGCAACCATCAGAAAAAAGACCAGGAAGCAAGTAGCGAATTGATGAAAGAAAGTCCACCGGCTTATGGCTTGTCATTGAAATTAATCGCTTCTGATCTTGAAGGTCCGGTGGGAATGGCTGTTGGAAATGATGGAAGCCATCGTCTTTTTGTAATTGAACAGGAGGGAAGAATCAGGATTATCAAGAATGGAAATCTTTTGCCACAACCCTTTCTTGATATCACCTCCATGGTTGATCATGGCAGCGCCATGTATTCCGAAAAGGGATTGCTCGGAATTGCATTTCATCCGCAATACAAAACGAATGGAAAATTTTATGTCTACTATTCTGCTCCTACTTCTGTGAAAGGAATGGATAACAAAAGCGTGATTGCAGAATATTCAGTTTCATCTTCTAATCCTGATGCAGCAACTAACAATGGAAGAATTGTTTTAGAAATTCAGGAACCGGAATCAAACCACAATGGGGGTTGCCTCCAATTTGGACCTGATGGTTTTCTGTATATAGGTGTGGGTGATGGTGGAGGGGGCGGAGATAAGCATGGATCAAACGGTAACGGGCAAAACACCCAAACTCTTCTCGGAAAAATTCTTCGCATCGATATAAATGCTGAAACAGGTTATAAAATTCCGCCCGATAATCCTTTTATTAATACGCAGTCAAAGCAGGAAATATTTGCTTACGGTCTTCGCAATCCATGGCGATTTTCTTTTGATAAAAAAACCGGAAAACTTTTTTGTGCAGATGTAGGGCAGAATGAATGGGAGGAGATTGATATTATAGAGAATGGAAAAAATTATGGTTGGAGAATTATGGAAGGAAAGCACTGTTATAATCCTTCTTCCAATTGTAATATGAGCGGACTTACATTACCCATTGCAGAATACGGACATGATGAAGGAAAAAGCGTTACCGGCGGTTATGTTTATCGTGGAGCGAAAGCCAGCGACGTGGACGGCAAATACATTTTTGCAGATTGGACTGGAAAATTTTTTATGCTTTCGCAGAATCAATCGACAAATGAGTGGAATCGATATAACCTCACATTGAAAAATTTTTCAGGAGAATTTTATGTGAACAGTTTTGGTGAAGATGAGAGTGGTGAGCTTTATGCTCTTGGTCAATCTTCCATTGGCCCGAAGAAAGCAGGGAAAATTTATCAGTTTGTGTTTGAATAATCAGGGAGTGGCTCTTCGGATCCCTTCCTTATAAACGCGTAAAGTTCTCTCCCTTGCCTCTGCATGATCAACGATGGGCGGCGGATAATGGAATGAATCAAGTTCAGGAATCCATTTCCGGATGTACTTTAATTCAGGATCAAATTTTTTGGTCTGTTCTGTAGGATTGAAAATTCTGAAATAGGGAGCTGCATCGACGCCTGACGACGCGGCCCATTGCCAGCCCCCAATGTTGGAAGCCATTTCATAATCCAATAATTTTTTTGCGAAGTAAGCTTCGCCCCATCGCCAGTCAATTAACAGGTCCTTTGTGAGAAAGCTTGCGGTGATCATTCGAACACGATTTTGCATATACCCTGTTGCATTCAATTCCCGCATCCCTGCATCCACAATGGGAAATCCTGTTTTGCCTTCGCACCATGCTTCAAATTCTTTTTCATTATTGCGCCACTGGATGTGATCATATTCGGGCTTGAATGATTCGGTGACTATTTGAGGAAAGTGCTGAAGAATGCTCGAATAAAATTCCCTCCAGATAAGTTCATTGAAAAATTTCTCTCCATATTTTTTTGCTTTTCTTATCAGTTTTCGAATGCTAATTGTACCAAACCGCAGATGGACACTGATGTGTGATGTACCTTGAATAGCCGGGAAATCACGAGTCTTCGGATAATTGCGGATTAGATCAGAAGAAACATTTTCCTCCGGAATTTTTAAATCCGTTTTCTCAAATCCAATTTGCCGAAATGAAGGAAAAGGAAAAGATTTCGATTTATAAAAGTTGGAGAAATATTTTTTGGTGGGATAACTCTGAAGATAAAACTCATTCAGATTGGCCTTCCACCTGTTGCTGTACGGAGTGAAAACGGTGTAGGGTGTACCGTCATCTTTTAAAACTTCATTATGTTCAAAGATTACATGGTCCTTGAAGTGATGGAAAGAGATATTTTTTGATTTAAGAAAAGATGCGATTTCTTCATCTCGTTTAATAGCATACGGCTCATAATCGTGATTAGTAAAAACTTTTTCAATTGTATATTCTTTCACGAGCTTCTCAAATACCTCAGAAGGTTTTCCATGTTTTACCAATAAAGAACTTCCCACTTCAATCAGTTCATTGTTCAGTTTCTCAAGGTAACGATGAATGAAATCTACCCGACGGTCATTTCTGTCTTCCAGATCATCAAGAATATTTGAATCGAAGATGAAAAGCGGAATAACAGGATTTCCCTCTCTCAATGCATGATAAAGTCCTGCGTTGTCATTGAGCCGCAGATCGCGACGGAACCAGAAAAGATTCATAAATGAGAATACCTGAGAAGAACAATTCAGATGGGGAATTGTTTATTCGCAAGGGAAGTTGTAGTCTAACTCTTTGGTGAGTAGTGGAGCTTTCTTAATAGGTCACCTGAAATTTCTTCGGCATAGGTACCGAAGGCCGTCACAAGAATTCCTTTCAATTTTTTTAAGGAGGAAGAAATTGCATAGACAACGTTTTCATCGCCCGGATCGCTTTCTCCTTCAAAACGATAAACTTCATCCACCTCAAATTCTTCAGGAATAAGCTGTGTATCTTTCTCATCGCAGAAAAGACAATCACGATTTATTCTGAAATCATGATCATATCCTCTGCGTTGTAAATCATTCACAGCCTCAGTAACCGTATCAAATGCTTTCATCAGGAGAGTAGTTGATTATTTAAGATAAGCGCGCAGCATCCAGGCCATCTTTTCGTGCTGTTCCATTAATCCCGTGAGGAAATCAGCAGTACCCAAATCTTTGTACTTGTCATTGGTTTCAGAAACATCACTCCGAATAATCCGAATCAATGTTTCGTGATCGTTCAACAGTGAGTTAACTGCAGTGTCTTGATCGCTGAAACTTTTTTTCTCTTCCGTCAGTCTGCCAAGCGCCGCATAATCTTTCAGCGATCCGGCCGCAAAATGTCCAAGCTGACGTACACGCTCAGCTATTTCATCCATTATTTCATCAAGTTGTTCATACTGCCCTTCAAAAAATTTATGCATCTCCATGAAGTTGTCTCCCTCATAATTCCAATGAGCCTGGCGGGTTTTTATATACAGAATTACTTCATCGGCAAGCAATGTGTTAAGTAGTGTGGCGACACTCTTTAAGTTTTTATCTGAGATTCCAATGTTTGGCTTCATTTTATTTTATTTTATCCATCGCAAAATTGGTGATTATTCACTGACATTCATTTTGAAAAGAATCAGGTATTCCATATTCTTTTTGTCATTGGTTATATCAGTAGTAGTAATTCGTGACTTAACAAATCCTTCATTTGCAGCTTCCGTCAAAACTTCCTGGAGAATTTTTTCACGAAGCAATTCATCCCTGATAATTCCCTTCTTGAATTTTTTTCTTTGTCCTATCTCAAATTGCGGTTTTACAAGTGCAAGGAAAGCTCCTTCCTTATTCAGGAATCTCCTTACAGAGGAGAAAATTTTTTTCAAGCTGATGAAAGAAAGATCGGCAATAACAATATCCACTATTCCCTCAGTTTGTTGAGGAGTCAATGTTCTTATGTCCGTTTTCTCAAGAGAAATCACCTTTTGATTTCGGCGAAGGGATTCATGCAGTTGATCGCTTCCTACATCTACGGCAAAAACTTTTTTAGCCCCTTGTTGCAATGCACAATCCGTAAATCCTCCGGTGGAAGCACCGATATCAAGAACCGTTTTATCGTAAAAGTCAATCTGAAACTCGCGAATCGCTTTTTCTAATTTATATCCACCACGGCTTACATATTTTAACGGATTATAAGCGACTGTGACCACATCACCCTCAGTTACTTCTGCAGACGATTTTGTAATCTGCTCATCATTAATTTTTATAACACCACTTTCAATAGCCTGCTTAGCTTTTTCGCGTGACTCAAAGTGATGATTCTCGACAAGCCATTTATCGAGTCGTGACGTTTCCATAGGAGCTATACAGTTAGCGAAATTAAAAGAATTGAAGTGTTACAACTCTTTCAATCCTCAGTGAAGTTTCCCATATTCGCTGCCCCAAATAATTATATCATTCACCACTATGAAAAACGCCGCTATAAAGTTTGCATTAGTAACCCTTGGTGCGTCCATCATCTGGATTTTCTTTGAGCACTTCATGGGTTGGAATACATCGAACCACTACATAGGTCAATACGCTCGCATTTTTCCCATGATTCTCTTTTGGATCATGATTGTCGTGTGCATTTGGTATGTGCGAAGAGGGCATGGCAATACACTTTCATTTAAGGAAGGATTCGAAAGTGGTTTAATCATGACACTGATTTATTGTTTTGGTTTCACGATCGTGATCATTCTTTACCAGCAATACCTCAATCCTGAATACTACCAAACGCTGAAAGATTTTACCATGCAACAATTGCGGACAGCAAATGCTTCTCAAGAAATGATAGATGGGAAAATGAAAGAACTTGAAATGCAAGCCAGCGGAAAACCGATGAGTTACTTCTTGCTTTTCCTCTTCTCATCCATTTGGGGAATTGGCATTTCTGCTATCGCCTCATTGGTGCTGAGAAGAAAGATGTGATTACAATCCTGAAATCTGCCAATCTTTCGGATACTTTGCTGTGAAAGAAAACTGAAGTTTCTTCTCCTGACTTGGCTCAAGATGATTCATCCACGTAAGTTTTCCTTCTGCTTCATTTACTGAGGCACCTCCTGAGTCGTCAAGAGTGATTTCAATCTTACTGTTTTGCGAAAGGGGAATTTGATCCATGATTTTAATATCAATGGACTCTTTTTTAGTGTTCTTGATAGTGATCGTGTAGGCAAATGATTGCTTGATATTGTCGCCAATTGTCTTTGGCTTTGAAAAGTCTTTAACCTTCTCGCGCTTAATTACAATATTTTTGTCTCTGCCAAGTGAAAAACTCAAAGTGTCTTTCGTGATGGAGGGATTCACGTATGATTGTCCAACATAACTTCCCTGGAAGAAAATGTTTGCATTGCCTGGAAGCAAGTTCAAATCCTCCCAGTTGCTGATGTCTGCAGTAAGAAATGCATCGTTATCTAATTTGGGAACAGCGTAGTAACTGTAGGTTGCCGGCAATTCATAATCCTGGATTGCGATCAAATGTGTTTTGCCATCAGAAGGAATATCATAGAGAATAGAAATGTCAAATTCAGCATTGAGTTGCGTTTGTGCTGCCGTTGTATAGTCTGCGGATGTCGTGTATGTTCCCAGGTTGCCGGCACTGTCCTGCATTGGCGCTGCTTCAGCCTCAACCTTTTTGTAAGCGCGTGATGGAGCGGTTATCACCACTTCATCCAGTTGTTTAGGAGGATAATAATTCACATACCATGGATAAATCGTGGGACCTGTTGCGCTCACTGTTGGATTACCGGTCGAGAGTTTTACTTTAATATTCTTCCAATCGCTTCCGCTGTTTTGATAAACATTCGCTTTATAGTTAAGCGTTACCGGACTGTGGATGTCTTTGCTTCTGATATCATAAATCGGTGACCAGCCAGCATCCGGCATGAGAAATGAAAACTCGAATGCAGTGTTTCTTGCTGTGGACGAAGAAACATTCACAACAATTTCTCCGGTTGGCTGATTGAATTTTGAATTCAGTTCATTCAGTTGATTTTGCAAACGCTGAATGCCTTCATTGAGCTTTTTTTCCTTTTGTTCAAGATCCAATTGTTCATTATTCAACTCATTCATTTTTGAAGCATAAAATTCATACATCTTCGTGAGCTGATCTATGTTTAATCCAGTATTCTGTCCTGATACATCTTTATTCGCGTTCAGCAAATCCATTTGACCCTTGACAATCGCTTTTTGTCCTTGAGTTTTCTTTAATTGAATATTCAGAAGGTCTAATGAATCTCTTAGTGTTTTGATTTCAGCATTTTCTTTTTTTGAATTCAGATAGTTTAACTGGAAAACTGCAGAGAGAATGATGATCTCAGAATTTGCGGAAACCTGTACCGTGGTTGCATCAATGTTTTGAGGGAGCTCGGTGAAGACAACTTCAGAATTACCAGAAGGAACATTCACGGTTGACCTCATCAGCATTTCAGCTCCTTGCAAATAAATGGTAGCTGATTTAATTTCAGAATTCGCTTCAATTGATTTCTGAGCAAGTGAAATTTTAAAGACAAGAAGAACAAAAAGAAAGACAAGTAAACGCTTCATAAATTTTGGCATTTAGAATGGAAGATGAACGGGATTCCCGAATTCCACAAAAGTAGAAGAGAAATTTTCAGGACTTCTTCACTCCGTTTGTTGCAGCGTCATTGATTGCCATGACAAGTTTGTCCAATTCTTTTGGCATCGTATAAACATTCGGTGTTACACGCACGCAGTGAATGTTTTCCCAATTGATTCCCACAGTGTGAATTTTATATTTAGTGAAGAAAAATGAATCCAGATCACCGGGTTCAATACCTTCCACAGAAACACCACAAATAGCGCAGGAATATCCATCTTTAAGTGAAGTATGAATTTTTACTTTCGGAACATTCTTCACCTGGTCAGCCCAATAATTTTTGAGATACCGCAATCGTGCTTCTTTCCGATCAGTCCCAATTGCATTTTGAAAATCGACAGCATAACCGATTGCTTCTTCTGCGGGAAATGATCGCGTGCCTTGTGATTCAAATTTTCTGATGTCGTCACTCATAGGATTGTCATTGGCAAATAATGGATAAATGCTGGCGATCTTTTCTTTCTTCACCCAAAGTAATCCGGTTCCAAAAGGTGCACACAACCATTTGTGTAAGCTTGTTCCCCAGTAATCGCAGCCGAGATCAGGAATTTTGTAATTGAATTGTGCAAATGTGTGTGCCGAATCACTCAGCACTTCAATATTTGAATTTTTCTTTTTGACTGCGTCAGAAATTTTTCTGATCGGCTGAATCTGTCCCATCCAGTTGATCATGTGTGTTACATGCACGATTCTGGTTTTATCGGTAACTGCATTCGTAAATTGATTTACGAAATAATCGTCGTTCTCTTGTGGCAAATCGAAGTTCAGCCAAACCAATTTTATTCCATCACGCTTCTCTCTCTGCTTCCATGCATTGATCATGTTGGGATAATCCTGCTTCGTGACGATCACTTCATCTCCGGCCTTGAGTTGCAAACCGAAGATCACCGTGTCAATTGCTTCGGTTGCATTTCGGTCAATTGCTAATTCCTCAGGAGAACATCCGGCGAGATCAGCGAGCTTTTGTCTGAGTGGTTCTCTTCCCTGATCAAGAATGCGCCACATGTAATAGCTTGGAGCTTCATTGCTCATCTGAATGTATTTCCATTGCATTTCCTGCACGTGTTGTGTTTGAGGGCTTACCCCGCCATTATTCAGGTTGATGATCGTAGGGGAGACAGTATAAGCTTGCCGTATTGTAGCCCAGAAATCTTCGTCACTGGCGAGTAGCTGGCTATTCAAGTGGCGTTTTGAATTCACCAGAGAAGTAATCTCCTCAACTGAAATTTTATGAGAGAAGGAAGGAAGACTTAATGCAGCAACGGCCGCACTACTCTGTTTCAAAAAATTTCTTCGTGAGGACATGGTGAATGAATTAGATGAAGTGAATGTAGGACAATCTTTTCATGGTCGCTACCTTGCAAAAAAATTCTCCCTTGAAATTTCCAAATTATTCTCCTTTTAAGAAATATTGGCTCCTCGATGACCAATTCGTTTTTTTGAATCACGGTTCATTTGGTGCATGCCCCATTCCGATTCTTAATAAGCAAGATGAGTACAGGAAGCAAATGGAATCGCAGCTTGTCAAGTTTATGGTGCGCGATCTTGAAGAGATGATATGGAATTCGAAAGAAGCTTTGGGAAAATTTATCGGCGCTTCTGCTGAAGATTTGGCATTTCAGCCAAATGCAACCACGGGAGTAAATACCATTTTGAATTCTCTCACCTTTCAGGAAGGTGATGAATTGCTCACCACGAATCATGGGTATGGCGCTTGTGTGAATGCATTGAGATGGACCGCTGACAAATGGAAGGCGAAAGTGGTTGTTGCACAAGTTCCTTTTCCAATATCATCACCGGACCAAGTGCTTGAGTCATTGCTGGCGAGTGTTACTTCAAAAACAAAACTGGTCATGGTGGATTACATCACTTCACCAACCGCGCTTCTTTTCCCGATTGAAAAAATTGTGAACACGTTGATTGAACGCGATATCGATTGTTTAGTAGATGGTGCGCATGCTCCGGGACACGTTTCATTGAATATTGACAAACTTAATTCGGCTTATTTCATTGGGAATTGTCATAAATGGATTTGTTCACCAAAAGGATCAGCATTCATTCATGTGAGGAAAGACAAGCAGCATTTAATTCGTCCGATGATTGTAAGTCATACTTATGATAAACATGAGAAGAAGGAAAGAGAATGGTCAAATAATTTTTTCTGGCCAGGTACGAATGATTACACCGCTTACTTATGCGTGAAGGATGCGATTGAATTCATGGGTTCAATATTTCCCGGGGGCTGGAATGAATTGAGACAGCACAACCGCCAACAATGTTTGAATGCAAGAAAACTGGTTTCTGAAAAAACAGGAATTCCACTTCCGGCACCAGAAGAAATGGTTGTGAACCTTGCAGCTTTCGATCTTGGTGAAACAGAACTTCCGGGCGCGCATTTCAATTACATCTCACCGCTTTGGGAAAAATTATACAGTGACTTCAAAATTGAATTACCTGTTTTGCCATGGAATCGTGAACGACCACGATTATTCATGCGTTTCTCTTCGCAGTGTTATAATTCAATGGAGCAGTATGATTATTTAGCTGAAGCACTCAATACAATTCCATCAATAAATTGAATCAATGATTACTTCCTGTCAATGTAAAATGGACTTGCCTGTGCAGTTGGAGTAATGACTAACTCATTGATGCAAACGTGCGAAGGAGTTGAAGCACAATAAAAAATAACATCGGCAATATCTTCTGACTTTAAAGGCTGAAGTCCTTTATAGACTGCTTTCGCTTTTTCTTCATCACCTTTAAAACGTACAATCGAAAATTCTGTTTCTACCATCCCGGGGTGAATAGCTGTTACGCGAATATTTTTCTTTAGTAGATCGATGCGCATCGCCTGTGTGAGTGCATCTACAGCAAACTTGGTGGCGCAATAGACGTTTCCTTTTTCATAAACATATTTTCCAGCAGTGGAGCCAACATTAAAAATGTATCCACTGTTTTGCTTTAACATAAGCGGAAGCATTTCTTTAGTCACATAGAGCAACCCTTTCACATTTGTATCGATCATTTGTTCCCAGTCATCCAGTGATGCATCCTGAAACAGATCGAGTCCTGCCGCAAGTCCGGCGTTATTTACAAGGATATCAATTTGTCGCCATGATTCAGGCAATGAGTCAACAGCTTGTTTTATTTCATTGCGCTCTCTAACGTCGAAATTCAGTTTCAAAACTTCGGCAGAAAAATTCTTTTGAAGTGATTCTGTGACTTCGTTCAATCTCTCTTTTCTTCTTCCGGTAATGATGATGCGATAATCATTTGATGCAAATTTTTCAGCAATTGCCTTTCCGAAACCGGAAGTTGCCCCGGTAATGAAAATGGTTTTTTTCAATGGAGATTATTTTAAGCGAAGATATATGCTGATTACTTCGATTGGATTTCTTTCTGAATGACTGAGTTTACTTCGGCAGCCCAAATTGCGTACTCTTGCATATTGGGATGTAATCCATCATTCACAACCCATGAAGCATGTTCGCGCGTTGAAGATGTAATGTTGATGTAGTGTGTGCCTTGCTTTAAGGCCTCTTCATTGTTTACTGCATTAAATGAATCAATTTCTTCGGCAATTTTTTTTCGGTCCCTGCCTTCGGCAAAGGGTGTAACGCCCCAATCTGGAATGGAAAGAACAATCACATGATCTTTTTGTCCTCCGGAGAATTTGACCGCCAAATCCAGCAACTCGACAAATTCCTTTCTGTAATTATCAAGGCTTCTTCCACGGTATTGATTATTCACGCCAATTAATAGCGTAACAAAATCAAACGTATCCTTGATATTCTCCTTCTCAATCGCATTCATCAATTCATCAGTTGTCCAGCCTGTGGTGGCAATAATTTTTGGTTTCTCGAAGTAGATTCCTTTCGAGTGAAGCATCATCACTACTTGATTAGGAAATCGATCGGCTTCATCGACGCCTTCACCAATTGTATAGGAATCACCAAGGGCAAGCAGGGTGTATTCTCTTTGTTGCATATCTTTTTTCGTCTGGGCTAACGAAGGTACTACCGAAGCAATAAGTAGTGTGAGGACCAAATATTTCTTCATAGAATCACTTACGGAATGCAAATGATTTTTAGTTTACTCTTTGCTTATTCGCTACAATTAGCGAGGAAGCTATTGGAGTACAATATACAAGAGATTATTTTCCTGATTTCACAATTCTTCTAATGGCTGTCTGAGGTATTGTATTGTTTTACTATTAGTGGTAAATCAGAATAGCGGTAATCTTTATCCTTATCTTTTATCTTTTGAATGATTTCAGCATTGCCGGCAAAAATCTCTTCTGCATTTTTACTTAGTGAATTCTGATTGGTAATGACAAATTTTTTTCCAGCTTTATTGGTGATGACAAATTCACTCTGAAGGTATTGCTCATCGTTTCCATTGGCAGGACGTTGTCCATTTCCTTCGCCGATATATAAATCTTTGGAAAGATTGAAGTACTGGTACAGATTCAATTTGCCTTCTTCAACGGTTATAAGAAAATGCTGATACATGGGATCAGGCTCTCCATAATCTACTGCGGTGTAGACACGATCCTGCACCTTGAATCCCTTTACCTCATCGGGAAGAAGATGGATTCTTACTTTTTCTCCGCGTGAATCATTGGAATATTCTCCGCCGCGCTGATTCTCTATTTTATTCGTAAGCAGAATGTATCCGCGAATGGTATCGCTTTTGGCGTTGATGAAATAACCGGGATAGCGCTGATTGAGCTTGTATGTTTGAGAAAACACAGTAATGCCTGTTGAATGTAAAATCAACGCAAGAAGGGTTGTGCGAAGAAGGTTCATTTGCTAATAGATGCAAAAAAGAAGTTTGTAGTTGGATGCGAAAAGAAAATTAGATGACAACTTCTGAATAATAGACAAATCAAAAATGTTTGCCTTCCTTCATTTTAAATAAGTTGACTCTTAAATCATGGTTTTCAATGATTCATCTCTCAGGAGTTGAATTCGGGACATTCATTTTATTTTTGAGCCGAAATTTTATTGTGAATTTTCCTTCAAAACTTATAGAGCAAGCGGTGGCTGAATTTGAAAGGTTGCCGGGCATTGGAAAGAAAACCGCGTTGCGCCTTGTTCTTCATTTGATGAAACAAGATGTTCAATCGGTGGAGCAATTCACGGATGCTATTGAGAAAATGAGAAAGGAAATTCGGTTCTGTAAAATCTGTAACAATATTTCCGATACTGAAATCTGCAGCATCTGTGCAAATGCTAAACGTGATGCATCTCTCATTTGTGTAGTGGAAACCATTCGTGATGTGATTGCTATTGAATCGACAAATCAGTACCATGGTGTTTATCATGTGCTTGGCGGAGTCATTAGTCCCATGGAAGGCATTGGTCCTGATGAATTGAAAATCGATTCTTTGATCGAACGTTGTAACGCAGGTAATGTGAGAGAAGTAATCATGGCACTGAATCCAACTATTGAAGGCGACACAACAATATTTTACATCTCTAAAAAGCTTCAATCGGTTCCAGTAAAAATTACAAGCATTGCTCGCGGTGTTTCTTTTGGAGGCGAACTGGAATATGTGGATGATGTAACTCTCGCCCGATCGATTGTTACGAGAATGCCATATGAAAATTATTTGGTGAAACAATCAGAGGAGTAATTCATCAGTTCAAAATTCATTTGTAAAGTGAAATTTGAAGAAATCATAGAGAAGCTGGAAGGTTATCGAAGACGCGGCTTAAAAACCTTCAGCAGTTCTTCTTTCCAAACACATTCACTTGTTTTATTGCACATCATTAGTCGCATCGATAAAAGAATTCCGATTTTTTTCATTAATACCGGATATCATTTTCCTGAAACCATCGCCTTTAAAGATCAGATTGCAGAATTATTCGGTCTTGATGTGAGAGATGTTTTTCCGCTTACCCCCAAGAGCATGCAGAAAGATGCGAATGGAAAACTGATGTTTGCTTCTGACCCTGATCACTGTTGTTTCATGAATAAGACACAACCAATGGAGCCAATCCTGGCAGAATACGATGTTTGGATCAACGGTGTCCGTGCCGATCAAAGTGACGTGCGAAAGAATTTTAAGGTAGAGTCTCCCGCACCCTTCAACACGATCCGTTTTCATCCCATGCTCGATTGGACTCCAAAAATGATTCACGAATACTTAAAAGAGTATGGTATTCCTCATCATCCTTTAGAAGAAAAAGGATATTTCTCAATCGGTTGCGAACCTTGCACTCGCCGTATCGATATGAATGCAGATGCGCGTGAAGGAAGATGGTTTGGCTTAAAGAAAACGGAGTGTGGATTGAATACGGATCTTGTTTCCTCTGAAACCGCAGTCACCGCTTAGTAAACTGCAAACTGCACTTATCTTCGCCGCCTTAAATACCCTTCATGGATGTTATTCATTGGTTTATTGATTTCGTGCTGAATATTGATCAGCACCTGGTACAGTTGCTGGCTGACTATGGAACAGCAGTGATTTTTATTATTGCGCTGATTATTTTCTGCGAAACCGGGTTGGTGGTTACGCCGATTCTGCCCGGTGATTCAATGATTTTTGCATTCGGTGCTATCGCCGCACAATCTGCCACTAACCTGAATGTTCACTTCTCAGGTGCCATGTTTGTTGCAGCTGCTTTCCTGGGAAATCTTGTCAACTATTCTATCGGAAGATTTATTGGTCCTAAGGTTTATGAAAAGAATTATCGGCTGATTAAGCGTGAATATCTCGACCGAACGAAAAAATTTTTCGAAAAGCATGGAGCGATGACCATCATCTATACACGTTTCGCACCCATCTTAAGGACATTTGCTCCCTTTATAGCAGGAGTTGGACAAATGCGTTACGGAAAGTTTATGCTTTACAATTTTATCGGGGGATTTTTGTGGGTGCTTGCTTTCCTGTATGCAGGATACTTCTTCGGTAATATTCCTTTGATTAAGGATAATTTCAAAACCGTTGTGCTTGCTATCATTCTTGTTTCACTCATTCCCGCCATCTATGCGGCATTGAAAACAAGGTTCTCAAAAAAAGAAGATAGTTTAACGTAAGAAGGAATTTATTTCCTCCTTACTGTTCTCTTTCCAATCATTAGACTCATTCCTGATAGAATGGTCACAATTGCTAGAAGCGTAATCATGGCTTTTATATTTTGATGTACTTCGAACATCTATAAATTTAGTTTTTAGAAACCGGAACAATTGGCTTCGTGCGGATCATCACCAATGCATGGTGCCTGACTACCGAGCTCGGATGAGTTTCCGCTGGTGATAAGTGATGTGTTCGATGTAAGTGGAGGATCTGTGTTGTTGAATTGAGTGTTTGTTTTCATGGCGTTTAAAGTTTTCACTTATTTATGTTTTCATCAGATTACTATTTTCAATCACCATACCAAAATTAAATTTAAGTACGGTGTTAGTCCAACAAAAGTTTTCGAGTGGGGTGATTTATTCTGCGAATGGGGAGAAACAACAGGCGAATGATAATTCACTCACAATTTTATGTCATGATAATGTAACGATGAATTTACGTAAAATTGGGAAAATATTCTGCAGTGAAAAGGCTATTGGCGTTAGTAATATCATGTACGCTGTCTATTACAGTGGAAGCCCAAGTTTATTATCCGCTAACAGATTCTGATGCAGTTTGGATTCAGACTGTTACTTATGGTGATGCAGGAATAGAATTTACTAAGGGATATCATTTATTCTTATCTGGCGATACAACAGTCCAATCGAAAAAATTTATGAAACTTTGGGCCAAACCAGTGTTTGCATTCACTATTATATTTAATGGTGGAATAACGGGAGTAAATATTTCTTCCGATTCAGAACTGCTTGGAGGCTTGTATGAGGATTCGAGTAAGAGAGTGTGGTTTAAACTGCTAACGGGAAATTCAGGAGGAGGTTTTGGTTGTAATAATTCGCTATTTTCTGATAGCACATATTGATTCTGTTCAATTGTTTAATGGACAATTCAGAAAAAGATTTTGGTTGAACAATGAATGGAGTAATGAAGTTTGGATTGAAGGTATCGGTTCGTCTAGAGGCATTTTAAGTTCACAGGATTACCTTTTTGAATGCCTTTCAAATTTGAATTGTTATGAAAATAGTGGTTCATTGCTTTATAGTGGCGAGTACAATACTTCCATAATAGGCAATTGCGATTCATTTTTACTATCGATTGAGTCTGTGACTTTTAATGACCCTAAATTTGAGTTAAAGCCGAATCCTGCGAACGAATTTTTCGAGATTAATTTTTCTTCATCCACTTTCTATTCTGCTGAAATCAAAATTGTTGATGTACTTGGAAGAATTCTTTTGATGGAAGAAATAGAATGCGGTAAGCCATTGCAAATTCCTGTTTCGCAATTTTCTTTCAATCAAATTCTCTTTTGTCAGCTTTGGATGGATGGAGAGTTATTAGGAGTGAAAAAAATTTTAGTTCAGAAATAGGATCCTGGTTGCGGTCAAAGACCTGGAATCAGGCATCCAGATCTCACACCATTTCTTCGGGCTTCACCCATTCATCAAACTGCTCAGCCGTTACGTAACCAAGCTCCAGGGCAGTTTCCTTCAATGTCTTTTTTTCCTTGTGGGCTTTCTGCGCGATCTCCGCTGCTTTGTAGTATCCGATCTTGTTGTTTAGCGCTGTCACAAGCATGAGTGAATTGCTTATATGTTCTTTAATGTTTTCATAGATAGGTTCAATTCCTATTGCACACTTATCATTGAATGAAACACACACGTCGCCAATTAATCTTGCAGAATGAAGAAAATTGTAAATCATTACCGGCTTGAAAACATTCAGTTCAAAATGTCCTGTAGCACCTCCAATATTGATGGTAACATCATTTCCTAAAACCTGTGCTGCGACCATCGTCATCGCCTCACATTGAGTAGGATTTACTTTTCCGGGCATGATTGAAGAGCCAGGTTCATTGTCGGGAATATGAATTTCACCGATGCCAGCCCGTGGCCCTGAGGAAAGCATTCGAATATCATTCGCGATCTTCATCAAACTCACAGCAACCGTTTTTAACGCACCATGCGACTCCACAATGGCATCATGTGCAGCGAGCGATTCAAATTTATTTTCGGCAGTGATGAAGGGGAGTGAGGTGAGCTCAGAAATTTTCTGAGCAACTTGTTCAGCATAACCTTTTGGTGTATTCAATCCGGTTCCGACGGCAGTTCCACCGAGAGCAAGCTCTGATAGATGTGCAAGCGTATTCTCAATTGCTTTGATTCCATGATTCAACTGTGAAACGTAACCGGAAATTTCTTGACCCAGTGTTAGGGGAGTTGCATCCATGAAATGTGTTCTTCCGATTTTCACTACGTTCATAAATTCCTTCGACTTATAGGCAAGAGTGTCACGAAGTTTTCGAATACCCGGCATCGTCACTTCAATTAAAATCTTGTAAGCGGCAATGTGCATTGCCGTCGGAAACGTATCGTTCGATGATTGCGACTTGTTTACATCATCATTGGGAGCGACAGATTTTTTTTCATCCTGCAAATTCCCTCCGTTCAATACATGGGCGCGATAAGCGATCACTTCATTCAGGTTCATATTACTTTGTGTGCCGCTGCCGGTTTGCCATACGACTAGTGGGAACTGATCATCAAGTTTTCCTTCAAGAATTTCATCACACGCCGCACAGATCAAATCACATTTGTCTTTTGCCATCACCCCAAGGTCAAGATTGGTGAGTGCAGCCGCCTTCTTCAGGTAAGCAAATGCCCGAATAATTTCCTTCGGCATTTTATTTATGTCTTGCGCAATCTGAAAGTTTTCAATCGATCGCTGTGTTTGCGCGCCCCAATATTTATCAGCTGGCACCTGCACCTTTCCGAGCGTATCCTTCTCTGTTCTGAATTCCATGAATTGAAGTTTTCCACAAAGTTAGTATCGCCCTTTCATCATGCCGATGTTAATCTTTTTCTACCTTTAAGCATTCATGTATAGGTTAGTTATTCTCGGTGCCTTTTGCCTATCAATCGCGTCGATTTCACGGGCGCAAAACGGTTATGAGAGAGTGTATGGCGGATCAATGCCCGATTGGTTTCACAGCGTATTACCAACTTCTGATGGCGGATGTATTGCCATTGGAGCCACACGAAGTTTTGGATTTGGAGACATCACTAATACTGATGGCTACGCAGTGAAAATAAATGCTGATGGAGATACTTCATGGACCCATTCATTTGGTACGATTAATTCAGAAGAAGCACAATCAGTGATTGAAAATGATTCCGGCTACCTTGTTTCCGGCTACAATGTTTCCTCTGTAAATGGTTATGATTTTTATGCAGTCCAATACGATGCAACCGGAGATCAGCTCTGGGAGAATTATTATGGAGGTACGTCAACTGAGTTCTGTATAAACTCAGTGGCACTGCCCAACAATTATGCGGTGCTTTGTGGCAGTTCTTCCTCTTACACAAATGGCAGTTCCGATATGTATGTAGTGAAGATCGATGGAAACGGCAATCAAGTCGCTGATGCGCATTTTGGGGGAGCAGGAGGAGAGAGTGCTTACGGGATTGCGCATACTTCTGATGGTGGTTATGCTTTGGCGGGTTTCTCTAATTCTACAGATCCTAATTATAATGTTTACCTCGTTAAAATTGACAGCGATTTCAATTTGTTATGGTCAAAAGAATTTGGAGGTATTTATGAAGATCTTGGTTTCGATGTGGTGGAGGATAATGGTGGAAATCTTTGGTTACTTGGGTACGAAACTGCACCACCTGATTCGAGTTATCTCGTGGTGATTAAAACAGATGCAAATGGTGAGAATGCCATGACTTATCACCCGGGAACACATGGTGGTGATTTAGGTAACAGCATCCGAAAAACAAATGACGGTGGATTTTTAGTTTCCGGAGTGACAAGTGTTTTTGGAAAATCCGGTGAAATGCTTTTAGAAAAACTGAATTCCGATGGAGATACTCTGTGGACAAAGCACTATGGAGGTTCAAAAAATGAGTACGGATATTTCGCTATTCAGGATGCAGAAGGAAATATTTATGTTACCGGAGAAAGTGAAGGCTTTGGTGTTGATCAGTTTGATGCTTATCTGGTGAAATTGGATAGCCTTGGAAACCCGCCATGCCCTTCTGATCTGAGCTTTACTTCCAGCTCCTCAGAAATTTGTGAAGATGAAAATGTTTTCTTCACCAATACCACAGTAAGCTCGCTGCCTTTTTCATGGACCGCTGATGGGAATGAATTTTCTAATGATGTCGATGCTGGATATTACTTCAGCAATGCGGGTAATTTTTCAGTGACTCTTACGACTTGCGCCAATTCTTCCTCTCAGGAAATTACGGTGAACCCAAAACCAGCTACCCACTTCACCTATTCTACATCGGGTAGCACTGTGAATTTTGAGCTTGATCCGGGAATTGATGTACAGGATATCACCTGGAACTTTGGTGACGGATCGCCGTTAGATACCACGAACAGTAACCCCTCTCACACTTACCCCGCCACATTTCAATATTGGGTTGTTCTTACCGTTACAAATTCTTTTGGCTGTGACAGTACATATGCTGAACAAATTGATATAGTAACCGGAGTGAATAATGATCTTGTAAATGGAATCAATATTTATCCCAACCCCGCACATGAAGACATTTATTTCGATGGAGAGTTTTCAACCGGCGATAAAATTTCGATATTAGGAATTGATGGAAGGATTGAGCGCTCTTTCTTACCGGCTACTGAACAAAAGAGGATTTCTGTGAGTGATCTTTTGCCGGGAAGTTATTTTTTGCGACTGGAGAACCTGAACGGAAGTTCGACAGTGTATCGGTTCGAGGTGTATTAAATTCTAATTGAAAGTTGCAAAGAATCATTAATAAAAGTTTTTTTTGCAATCACATATCAATAGAAATGAACTCTGTAGAAAAGCATTATAACCTTGAGTTTTTGATCGATTACTATGGCGACGATCATGAATCGATGCGACAAATTCTGCAGCTATATCTCCAGGAAACACCGAAAGATCTCAACACCATTAAGTCTGCACTTCATGGCAATGATGCCGCCGCTGCCAAGGCAGCTACTCATAAAATAAAAACCAATGTGGCGATGCTGGGCATGAAGGATCCCGCGGGTTTTATGAATGAAATGCATTTACATTCCGCACAGGAGAATGTCTCCGATTTGGTGAAGAATCTGTTCAATGATTTTGAAGCTGAAATCTCCCGTGGACTTCGCAGCATTGAGAGTGATTTTTTTATGAAGGAATAAAAAATCCTTTCCCGTGAGGGAAAGGATTGTAAGTGCAATCTCATTAAATTATTTACGCCGAAAAGGAAGAACCACAACCGCAGGTGGTCTTAGCATTCGGATTCTGAAAAACAAATCCGCGGGAATTCAATCCTTTTTGATAATCCACTGTCATTCCAAACAAATAAAGTTCATGTGATTTATTCATGAATACACGAATGCCGTCAATAAGGAATTCCTCATCGCCTTCCTGCTTTGAATCAAAACCTAAAACATAAGATAAACCTGAACAGCCTCCGCCTTTCACTCCTACACGAAGAGCTGAATCCTCAGTCACCATTTCCTTGGCAAGAAGACTTTTAATTTCAGTTATAGCTTCTTGTGTAAAAGCTACCGGTGACTGAAGAGTTCCTGTTTCTTTTTCGAGAACTTCCATAATTAAAATTGTTTTACAAAGTTAAGCAACAATGAGCACAACATCTTCGTTCCTCTCATCAATTCTCCTTTTCTTTGTTCTGATAAAATTATCGTATGAATTGGACTGATGTTCTTGACCTTTTGAAATACATTGTTCCATCTATCATCACTTTTCTTACGGCGTATGTGGTGTTGAAGTTGTATTTAACCGGGCAAAAAGACCAAAAAGATTTGGAGGTTCGTGCAGCACATTACAAAGATGCGCTTCCGATCCGATTGGGTGCTTATGAACGCTTGACCATTTTATTGGAAAGAATATCTCCCACGAATCTGCTTCAACGTGTAAACAAACCAGGAATGACGGCGCTTGATTTACAGAAATCTCTCATTGCAAGCATTCGAATGGAGTTTGAACACAATCTCTCACAACAGATTTATGTATCTCCCGAGACATGGATGATGATCGTTCAGGTGAAAGAAGAACTTGTTGGCATCATCAACAAAGTATCGACCGATACGCCTCAAACCGCCACAGGAAAAGATCTAAGCCGTGCAATTATTGAGTACTTCATCAATAACGAGCAAATAAGTCCCACGCAAAAGGCTCTTGACACGCTCAAGTCAGAAGTAAAAAAGATTTACTGATTTTTTGTTTTCTCATGGATAAATGTCATTGCTTTCATTGGCACACGCATTTATTATGAGCTACATTTAACCATCAATTATTTCTATGAAGGATTCAAAGGAAGAAAAGAAAATCTTTACGGATTCAGGAATAGAAGTGAAACCGGTTTACAACACATCCCAACAGGCGAGGGATGAGAAACCGGGTCAGTTCCCTTTTACGCGTGGCGTGCATTCGTCGATGTATCGAGACAAATTATGGACTATGCGACAGTACGCAGGATTTTCAACTGCAGAAGAATCTAACAAGCGGTATCGCTACTTGCTGAGTCAGGGTACAACAGGTTTGTCGGTTGCATTCGATTTGCCGACTCAGATTGGATACAATTCAGATCATCCGATGTCAGAAGGTGAAGTTGGCAAAGTAGGCGTAGCAATCGATTCTCTGGAGGATATGGAGATCCTTTTCGAAGGAATTACACTTCAAAATATTTCCACATCAATGACGATTAATGCTACGGCATTCATTCTTCTTGCTATGTATGTTGCTCTGGCAAAAAAACAAGGTGCTGACCTGAAAAAAATTTCCGGTACAGTCCAGAACGACATTCTCAAAGAGTATGCAGCTCGGGGAACATATATCTATCCTCCTAAGCCATCGATGAAGTTAATCACCGACATTTTTGAATATTGCTCAAAGGAATTGCCAAGCTGGAATACAATTTCTGTTTCCGGATATCACATGCGCGAAGCCGGCTGCACCGCTGCACAGGAATTAGCCTTCACGCTTGCCAATGGAAAATCTTATTTAAAAGCTGCACTTGACCGAGGACTGGATATAAATGTATTCGGAAGAAGAGTTTCATTCTTTTTCAATGCTCACAACAATTTGTTTGAAGAAGTCGCCAAGTTTCGTGCGGCTCGACGGATGTGGGCAAATATATCCGCTGAACTTGGAGCCACCGATCCACGAGCACAAATGCTACGCTTTCATACACAAACAGGAGGCTCAACATTAACCGCGCAGCAACCGATGAATAATATTGCCAGAGTAACCATGCAGGCTCTTTCAGCAGTATTGGGAGGAACACAATCGCTGCATACGAATGGATATGATGAAGCGTTAAGTCTTCCGACTGAAACAGCAGCCGGAATCGCCTTGAGAACTCAGCAGATACTTGCCTACGAAAGTGGCATCACTCAAACAGTTGATCCGTTGGGTGGATCATTCTATGTGGAAGCATTGACAGATGCACTGGAAGAAGAAGCAAAAAGATATCTCGATAAAATTGATGCAATGGGCGGATCTGTCCAGGCAATCGAGAATGGTTTTATTCAGGAAGAGATTGCACGCTCCTCTTATAAATACCAGCAGGAAATTGAAAACAATGAAAAAGTAATTGTGGGCGTAAACAAATTCACCCGTGAAGAAAAATTACCTGATAATGTTTTTACCATTGATGATTCCATCAGGAGCGTACAGATTGAAAAGTTGAAACGATTACGTGAAAAAAGAAATGAAAAAATAGTGAATGAGAAATTGGTGCAGTTAAAACAAAAAGCACAATCAGGGGAGAATGTTATACCCACGGTAATTGATGCAGTAGAGCAATTAGTTTCTCTTGGGGAAATTGCAGATGTCTTTCGTAGTGTTTACGGCGAATACAAATAGTTCTTTAGGAAATTTTAGTGAAAGAAAAAATGATTTTTTCTGAAATCGCATGTGGGTAATGAAAGAGTGTGATTTACATTCGCCGCCCGGATTTCTTGTTGAGAAATTTTCTTTGAAATAGTTTCAACCAAATAGTTTTTTGAAATGCTTGTCAGATTGTTGTTTCAGAGAGAAAGATTTTACGCCATCAGCGCAGAACGTTGATAGTATGTTGTTCTGAAAAAAATCTTGAAAAAGCAGATGTCTGAAATGCGAATTGTTATTTCTTTGAAAAAGTCAAGAGGTGTGAATTATTTTTTTGAAAAATTTTTGACGGACGTTTGGGGAATTGTTGAAAACAATTTTGATACCTTCGAAAGAGTTAACCGATTAATTAAGAAGTGACCACCGAAACCCGAAACAAAAACATGGCGAGAACAGCAGAGGACGTTTGGAAGAATTGCTTAAAAATTATCAAAGACAACGTAAGTGCCCAAAGTTTCAAAACCTGGTTTGAACCTATAAAACCTGTAAAGCTCGAAAAGAGCGTTTTGACAATTCAAGTCCCAAGTCAATTCTTTTATGAATGGCTTGAAGAGCACTACATCAAGCTGCTTCGAAAAACATTACAACGTGAATTGGATAAAAATGCACGATTGGAATACCAGATCGTCGTTGACAGTACTAACAGTGCGCAACAAGCACCTTACACGGTAAACATCCCTACTTACGGAACGGGTGACACAAAAAATCCTGAAGTGTTAGCGCCTGTAGTTCTGGGAAGAGAAATCAAAAATCCGTTTGTGATTCCCGGACTGAAGAAAGTACAGATCGACTCACAGCTCAATGCAAACTATTCATTCGAAAGTTTTGTCGAAGGTGATTGTAATCGGTTGGCCCGTTCGGCAGGCTGGGCGGTGGCACAAAAACCTGGAGGCACTTCTTTCAATCCTCTTGTTGTTCATTCAGGGGTTGGGCTCGGAAAAACTCATTTGCTTCACTCGATCGGTAACCAGGTGAAAGCAAATTTTCCTGACAAGACTGTACTCTATGTTCCTTCAGAAAAATTTACTAACCAATTTATCGATTATCTTAAAAATAATTCTGTGAATGAGTTCATTCACTTCTATCAAATGGTGGATGTGCTATTGCTCGATGACATTCAGTTCTTCGCTAACAAGGATCGAACACAGGATATTTTCTTCCATATCTTCAATCATCTTCATCAATCCGGAAAACAAATTGTTCTCTCATCAGATCGTTCGCCACGGGATTTGGAAGGAATTGAAGAACGATTGCTTTCACGTTTCAAGATGGGACTCACTACTGATCTGGCCGTTCCGGACTTTGAAACACGCATGGCAATACTTGAAAGGAAGATGTACGCTGATGGTATTGAGCTTCCTCATGATGTGGTGGAATTTGTTGCTTACAACGTCAGTTCGAACGTTAGAGAACTGGAAGGCGCCTTAATTTCACTCTTGGCACAATCGTCGCTTAATAAAAAAGAGATTGACCTGGAAACAGCGAAGAAGATCATTAAGAATTTCGTAAAGAGTGTGTCGAGAGAAGTATCCATAGAATTTATTCAGAAATCCGTTTGCGAATACTTCAATGTTCCGCAGGATAAGCTTCGTGAAAAAACACGCAAGCGGCAGATTGTGCAGGCACGCCAGCTATCTATGTATTTGGCAAAAAGCTTTACCAAGAATTCCCTGAAGGTGATCGGTCGGCATTTTGGAGGACGAGATCACTCCACAGTTATCCATTCTTGTCAGGCTGTTCGTGATTTGATGGACACCGACAGGGAATTCAAAGAAGCGGTACACGACATTGAAAAGAAAATCCAGTTGAGCATTACATAAGGGTTTACTAAAAATAGACATTGAAATGCCTCTGTAAGGAGGCATTTTATTTTTTAGATTTGCCACCGAATGGAGAGGTGCCTGAGTGGCCGAAAGGGCCGGTTTGCTAAACCGTTGTACTCTGTTAAAGGGTACCGAGGGTTCGAATCCCTCCCTCTCCGCAGAATCGTTCTATTGTAATCTTAGTTCGGGGTGTAGCGCAGTTGGCTAGCGCACCTGCTTTGGGAGCAGGGGGTCCCTGGTTCGAGTCCAGGTACCCCGACATATCAGGAAAGGGTTTCAGCTTGCTGAAACCCTTTTTTATTCCCCCATTTTCTTCTTATATTATTTCTATTCTTTTTATCTTGTTCTGAAAGGAAATTTGATTTCATGCATCCCTATGGTGAAGTTCCTTTCGTCAGGATCGTTATTCCTTTTGCAGCCGGAATATTGATTTATGCTATTTGGCAATTTCATTTTCCATTACCGATAGTTCCGGGAATTGTTCTGGTCACAATAATTCTTCAGTGGCAATGGCAAAAATCTTCTTCCACCTTATTCAGAAAAAATTATTGGCTGGGCGTGGGTCTTAATGCCTCACTTTTTCTTGCAGGAAATCAAACTGCATTCTATAAAGCAGATATAAATCATCCTGATCAATTCAATCAAGCAGAAAAAAAATTCGGGTATCTGATTCTCACATTGCTTGAACCTCCGATAGAAAAGGATAACAGCTTTAAAGCTTGCGCGCATGTCAACTTCCTTAGTGATGGCATCACCTTAAAGAAGGTGTGCGGATATGGAATCGTTTATCTTCAAAAAGATTCATTTACTCGATTACTTCATTACGGGGATGAGATTATCGTGAAGAATAATTTCAATGAAATTCCGTCGCCCAAAAATCCGGATGAGTTCAATTACAAGAGATATCTCTGGTACCAGGAAATTTATTCCAGTGCTTATTTGAAAAGTGAAGACTGGAAACCGATGCACAGAAATGAAGCACATTGGTTTTTCAATGTTTCATTTTGGCTGCGTGATCATTGCCGACAAGCTTTTGAGGAGTTTATTAAAGACCCCAGAGAAGAATCGGTGATGGAGGCGCTTGTCGTCGGGTATCGTGATAACATGTCGCAAGAGATTCAACAGGCTTATGCGAGTGCAGGTGTGATTCATGTGCTTGCGGTTTCCGGTTTGCACGTGGGCATTTTGTATTTGGTGCTCGAGCGGCTTTTGTTTTTCATGAGGAAAAGAAAACAGTTGAGAAGAATGCAATCCTTCATCATCGTCCTGGTTATTTGGTTGTTCGCCTTTGTGACAGGGTTATCCGGTTCTGTGGTTCGTGCAGCAATGATGTTCAGCTTAATTGCACTTGGGAAAAATTGGAATCTAACGGCGAACCCTTTTAACATCATTGCTTCTTCAGCATTGATCATTCTACTCTGGAATCCTTTACTAATAATGGATGTAGGATTTCAACTTTCTTACGCTGCCGTAATAAGTATCAGTGCTTTTGTCTCACACATGAATTGGTGGATGGTACGTGAAACTAAGTTTGGGGATTTTTTATGGAAGACCACTTCCATGTCATTAGCCGCTCAATTGGGAACGCTACCGCTTACCACTTTTTATTTTCATCAATTTCCTACACTTTTTCTTTTGGCCAACATCATTGTGATTCCGGTTTCAGGGGTCTTGCTGGTGGGAGGAATTGTTCTTGCTCTTGTTCAGTGGTGGAAACCGGTGGCCATTGTAATTGCTTTTCTCTTAGAAAAAGTAGAATGGCTCATGAATGAATTTATCGTTCGTTTGAGTAACATTTCATTTTCGGTAATTAAAGTGGGAAATTTCACCTGGTGGCAGGCAGCGATGGTGTTGATTATCATTATTCTGCTTGTGCAATATTTTCTGCATCATCGTAAATCCTACTTCTTCTTAAGTCTCGGTTTGTTTTTCCTGTTAATATTATCAGGCGCGCTTGAAACTTTTTTGAATCAACGGAAAAAGGAAGTGACGGTGTATGCTTTTCGAAATAATTGCTTGCTTGAATTCAGAAATGGAAATGGTTCTATACTGTTTTGTGATTCCGCTTTCAGCTCGGATCCATGGCATCATAAATATTTGCAACAACATCATCAATGGGAAGGAGTTTGTACACCGGAAGAAATTTCCTGGAGTATGAAAAACAGAGACCTATCAGTGACACAAACCATTAGTTTATGGAGTCAAAACAATTATTTCCAATTTCAAAACTTCAGACTAGTGGTTGTAAATGAACGACCGAAGAAAAAGCCGCCACAAAAACGATTGCATGTAGATGCTATCTTGATTGCGCAAAGTCCGAAGATTTCTCTCGCTCAACTTTTAAAATACTATGATGCTCCGTTAATTATTCTTGACGGTTCTAACAAAATGTACCATGTAAATAAATGGAGAGAGGAATCTGCCGTTTTAGGAGTAAAATGTTATGATGTAATGAAAGAGGGAGCGTGGGCTGTCAATTTATAACCTCAATATTCAAGAAGTTCCTTCAGGGTATTCACAAATCTTTGTTTAGGCAGAAAATTATTTTCTAATGGAATAGCGAACGGTACCGGTGTATCATGTGATCCACATCGGATGACCGGTGCATCGAGGTTCTCAAAAAAATTCTCCGTAATCCAGGCTGAAATTTCTCCACCGATTCCTCCGGTGAGTGTGTCTTCATGAAGAATTAAAACTTTTCCGGTCTTCTTAATAGAAGTTGCAATAGCTACTTTATCGAATGGAAGAAGTGTCCTCAAGTCAAGAATATCTGCAGAAAAATTTCCTGATTGCTCTAATGCCCAATGTACGCCCGCACCATAAGTGATTATTGAAACATCATCACCTGCATTCACCAAATTTGCTTTTCCGATTTCGATCGTATAATATTCTTGGGGAACATTCCCGCTTATCGCTCGATACAGTGCTTTATGCTCGAAGAACATGATTGGATTGGGGTCTTCAAAAGAGGCTAGCAATAGGCCCTTGGCATCAAATGGCGTAGAAGGGTAAACCACTTTCAATCCGGGTGTATGAACAAACCATGCTTCATTACTTTGTGAATGAAAGGGTCCTGCACCCACTCCTGCACCGGTCGGCATTCGAATAACGACATCAGCATTTTGTCCCCATCGATAATAAATCTTCGCGAGGTTATTGATGATTTGATTGAAGCCACAAGTGACAAAGTCCGCAAATTGCATTTCCACCATGCTCTTAAAACCCTTCACAGAAAGTCCGAGAGCTGCGCCAAGAATTGCACTTTCACAAAGTGGTGTGTTACGAACTCGTTCTCTTCCAAATTGCTTCACGAGTCCATCGGTAACCTTGAAGACGCCACCGTATTCAGCGATGTCCTGACCCATCAGGATTAAGTTGTCGTGCTTCTCCATTGCTTGCTTCATTCCCTCAGCAAGGGCATCAACAAGCCTGAGTTCGTGTTGAGAAGCGTTAATCGTGATTAAAGAATTTGTTACAGGTGGGGCTGGTGCATAAACATCTTGCAGTTCGTTTTGTGTATTCGGAATGAGCACTGGTTCTCCAAAAGCAATTTGTAATCCTTCTTCGATCTCTGATTTAATCTGTGTTCTTATATTTTTTGTCTCTTCCCCAGAGAGGATTCCATTTGCAATGATGTAGTTTTCATAATTCACTACAGGATCTTTCTTTCCCCATTCTTGAAACAATTCTTTGGGGACGTACTTGGTGCCACTTGCTTCTTCATGTCCACGCATTCTGAATGTCATACACTCTACCAAATAAGGACGTTGATTTTTTATGCAGTAATCACGAACACCTCTTATGGTATCATAAACTTCAATGATATTGTTTCCATCAATAGTAATTCCCTCCATGCCATAACCGATTGCCCGATCAGCAAGTGATTTACATCGATATTGTTCGTTGGTGGGTGTAGAAAGCCCGTAACCATTGTTCTCGATTAAAAAAATTACAGGTAAATCCCAAACACTTGCCACGTTGAGTGCTTCATGAAAATCACCTTCACTGGTTCCGCCTTCACCGGTGAAGGCAAGCGAGATTTTATTTTCTTTTCGAAGTTTGTGTGCAAGAGAAATTCCATTGGCAATGGTAAGTTGAGGACCGAGATGCGATATCATGCCCACGATATGATGCTCATTGTTTCCAAAATGAAATGAACGCTCTCTTCCCTTAGAATAACCCGCTTCATTTCCCTGCCACTGATTAAATAATTTTAGGAAAGGCATTTTCCTTGTCGTAAACACACCAAGATTGCGATGCAGAGTCATGATGTATTCATCTTCGTCAAGTGCCATGGTAGCGCCTACAGCAATTGCTTCCTGCCCAATTCCTGAAAACCATTTTGAGATTTTGCCTTGCCTTAGAAGATTGAGCATTTTCTCCTCGATAATGCGTGGCCTTATGATCGCCTGATACAATTCGCGAAGAGTCTCATCAGAATAATTCAATCGGTTATAAGTAAGCATGATCGATCTCGGACGACAAAGGTCGGCGTGAAATTGATATAATGGTAATGCGATTTATAAAAGTAAAACGCCCCGCAAAAGCGAGGCGTTACTGAAATTTATTAGCTGCTTTAATAAGACCAGAGATCGTGCTCGTAGTTGAATATGTCGCCTTTGATGCGATCAGATTCGCGCAGTGCATCTAAACCTGTTGCATAATCCTGAATGCGTCTATCAAACACGTTTGATTCTTTAATGATTACGCTTGAAAATAAACGCATCTCAAAGACATCATCCCAACTCATTCGCTGCGCATCGTTCTTCGGATTGAATGCTTCATTACGTGCTAAAATCGATCGCACTGCGGGGTAGTAAATCCAAAAGAGAGGAACATCAATATTAGCATCATCATCATGATACAATGGGGCGACACCCATAATCCGCACCTGCATCATAGAAGTCTTCTTGTTAAAAAACCAATCTTCTTTGACGCGCCAATAATGCACTTTGTTTGGATCAAAAGGTCTTTGCATAATGGTATCACCAATTACCTCTCCCGTGATTAGGTCGTATTGTGGAAGTGTATCAATACTAGCTCCCCTTTGTTTTACAACATCTGGGGTGAGAGCCATTTGAAAATTATCTTCCTGGTATGTAGTAATCTCATTAGCTACCGCAGCATTGCGAAGAATTTCAACCAAAGGGGTCAGATTGCTCCAGTCCAATGCTTCATAGCTGAAAGGCAGATTCATCTTTTCCTTTACGTCTATTAATCGCCACACACGCTTATGCCAGTAGACATCATTTTCATTCACGAAATCATAAGGAATGGGTTCACGTTCCTTCACAGCAGTTTCGTCGTAAAACAAATCGCGCGGTTGTGTGTCAGTAGTCTGAGCTTTTAACAAGCCCACTGTGCAAATCAGCGCAACAAGAGATAAATGAATGAATTTGCTTTTCATGTTTCAGCCATTATTTGATCTGAAAAGGAATTGGATTAAGGGGTCGCTTTGTTTTATCAGGACCTACTGCAATAATTTTTCTGAAAATGATTTGATCGCCGGGTTTACAGTTTGAAATGAACTCAGCGACTTTACCGGAGAATCTAGCTCCGCTATTTGTTTCAATAACCGGATCCTTTCTTTTTGGAATATAAACCACTTCAAATGAAGTGACATTGAATTGAACTCCCTGGAAATAGAAGTCTTTCAAAGCTGCGGTGATACCCGGAGCCGTCTTCAATACATTCACAGGAACATCTCCTTCGATATATCCGGCGATCTGTGCTTGCGGATCAGGAATTCTTTTTACAACATATTCTAATGCTCCAATAGGTCTTGAACCTCCCTCTGTCTGAACGCCTACATTGATTGTAACTTTTTTGCCAACCATGGAAGCTTCCATAAGTGCATCGTATTTGCCTGCAGATTTTTTGGTAAATGAACCAGCGGAAACACTTGCATTCACTTTATCTCCTGGAAATCCGGGAACAGATACTGAAAATGGATTCGGAATACCTGCATAAATAATATTGAGATTGTCGGAAGAAATTACCGCAGCACCTTTTGCTGTTTGGTATTCGGCTTCGAATGGATAGAAGCGGGGTTTACCATCAGGTCCTTGAACTTCTACGGCACCGGAATACTTTTGAATCCCTTCGCCGCTTGCAGGAATTTCCAAGTGGCCCATCCCATTTGAAACGGGGATCTCCGCTCCACCGCTAACAGGATTCTCGATAAGCTCAATAAAATTTCCGTTCGCATCTTTCTTTGCGATATTGTAATTTAAAGAACCTCTGTGAATCTTGGGATTTACCGTTGAGCTATACGCAGCAACAAAAATATCAGCCTTATAGGTTTGACCTTGCATTACATAGCTTGTAGGTGCAATAACTTTTGCCTGTATTTGGTCAACAGCAAAATTCTTTGCTCCAACTTGCTTAAGTAAATAGTCAACGATAAGACTCTCAGAATTACGTATGTCATTCTGATATTTATTAAGCAAAGTAACAGCAGCAATGGTAGGAACCATTTCAAAATTCATAGCAGTCCAATCTTTCAATACGCCATCAACTTTTTCAGTTGGATTATCAGCCTTAAGTGGTATCTGAGATTCAAGGTCTTTCTTGGCATTTGGATCATCTACCTGCGATAAAAGACTATTGCGAAGCTGATTAATTGAAGCTTTGAGTTTATCACCATTGCCTTTATTGATCATGATGTTCGTAGAAACATCAAGGTTACGATCATCGAACAATTCACCTTTTTGCATTAAGACTGAAACCGGTACACTTGCTGTAATTTCCATTTTTTTGTGTGAATCCTTTTCAATCATTCCTCCTGAAGAGATAATAATTTGACGTTTTAAATCTTCAATCTGATTGAAAAGATCATCCGAAAGTTTCTTCACCTCATTTGCTTTAGCGAGCCAAGGCCCGGTACGCTGATGATCATTTCTATCTTGTTCGGCGAATGCAGCAAACGTTTGATCATTTTTTTGTGTAACGGCAGAAGATGAAACATCCAACCCTGAATTCACCACGTGAAAGGCATGCAGAATCTCTGCAGACACATTCAATGCGAGCAGCGCGGTCAACACCAAATACATTAGGTTGATCATGAGCTGACGCGGTTCTTTAGGAAAACCCCCTGAGGCCATTCTATTTTTCTGTTTTAATTATAAGTTTTCAAAATATTGTTTTCTATCAAATCAACTCTGTCTTCCTGCTAAAGTCATTGCTGAAAGCATGTTACCATAAATCTGGTTGAGATTGCCGAGGTTCTTAGCAAGATCACCAATTTCAGTACGATAACGCTTCGTGTCCTCAATAGACTCTGTAAGATTATCCATAGCCTGGGTAATGGAGCCATAGAATTTATTCATGGTCTTGAGGTGGCTGTTTGTATCCTGCAATTCCAATTCATAGATGGCATTAAGCTGCGCAAGATTTTTAGAAACCAATTGTACCTGCTCATGATAATTCTTGGTATCAGAAGTTGCATTTGACAAAAGCTTAGCAGCTTCCGTTGCATTGGTATAAGCAACCTTCATCTCAGCCATGGCAGCAGCAGCCTGCCGGGTTTTATCAGAATAATCAGTGGTTGCAATGTGTGCGTCAGAGATTTCCCTCATTTGATTGATGCTATCCCCAAGTCTTCTTAAATTATCTCCAAGGCGCTTGATCAATTCTGGTTCCACGTGGCTTTCCTGCATCATTTTATCCAACTGTTGAGTGATAGAACCATGTCCCTGAGTCTCTTTCAGCATCTGCATTTCTTCTTCATCAGGATGGATATCCAGTTCAGGGTATAATCTTTCCCAATAATAATCTTTAGATGGAGGAAGAATTCCCAGAAGGGCAAAAATGAATGCCTCTGTGGACATACCAATGATAAGCATTGTGCCAGCACCTTCCCAGTGTTGAAGCTTAAATAACGCTCCAAGCAACACGACTGAAGCGCCTAATCCTATGATCAAATTCTTGATTCTCTTTCCACGTGCGGATTCAAAAAAACTAGCAACTTTTTTCATTTTAAAATAATGGTTTGTTAAAGTGTTTCGAGAAGAATAATATTCAAAATAATCATTTGCTTAACGATCATCAATTGATCTGCCAAGGAACGTAATTACATCGCGGAAGCCAATGTAGCTTCTTGCAGAATCCTGGTATTCATATTGGCGTGAGCCTGTCTGACAGAAGTACGCCACATCTTTCCACGATCCGCCGCGAATCACTTTTCTTTTCATAGTAATAGGATCATTTTCCTGAGCATCATAACGAATGTCAGGGTTCAGATCATGTTCAAAGCCGTATGCATTTTCATAGAAAGCTGTGGCAGTCCATTCCGAAGCGTTTCCGGCCATATTATAAATACCATAGTCATTAGGAAAGTAAGCATCCGCCTTCACCGTATACATTCCACCATCGTCAGGATAATCTCCCCGTCCTGGTTTGAAATTGGCAAGAATACATCCCTTCTTATTTCTCATGTACGGACCTCCCCAGGGATAAGGTGCTGACTCACGCCCGCCGCGGGCAGCATATTCCCACTCCGGTTCTGTAGGTAAACGAAACTCATCTTCACTTACAATTCCATTGGTTACTCTCCAGTCATTATAGAATCGAGATCTCCATTTACTAAAGGCCATTGCCTGTTTCCATGTTACCCCGACAACAGGATAATTGTCAAATGCAGGATGCCAGAAATAATTTCTAGTGAAAGGCTCGTTGTATGAATAAATGAAATCATGAACCCAGCACAAGGTATCCGGATACACGTTTACATTTTCCTCTTTGATTACGGAAGTACGATCGAAATCAGGATTCAAACGATTTACATCTCTAGATGCTTCTCTGAAGTCGGTCCAGTAGTAAACATATACCAACTGACGAGGATCAATTTCCATTCTTCCAAGGATTCGCTGGTCTTCCGGAAAATACATACTTTGTAATTGATCAATTATTTCCGGGTCAGTCCAATCAATATACTCATCCCAATTTACTAATTGAACGCCTTGATTTGTTTCAGTCATGTAATCTCCACCGAGAATGGTATGAGCGATTGAATCTTTAACCCAATCTACAAACTGGCGGTATTCATTATTAGTAATTTCAGTTTCGTCAATGAAAAATCCCTGAATGGATACTGCCTTCGTTCTTTGTATGAACGAATTGTTCATGTCTTCATCGTTTTGTCCGATGTGTAAGGTTCCACTTCTTACATACACCATTCCATAGGGAACAGTGACAGCCCAACCCGGGCGATCCAGTTCACCGAGCAACTGACCATTATATCCTCCTTTGCAACCAGCAAGCAGCATCAGCACGCCGAATAAAAGATAGACCGGATGTTTCTTCATACCGTGAGAGTCTTTAAGGGACGAAAGTTCGTAAAAGTAGCGAAATCCATCTATTCAAACAACATCTTTCGACCTGATTCAGAAGTATTCCCTCCTCAGGCAAAAAGGTGAAACGTCGACGGGTTTGTCAATATTGTATTTGGTTCAACAATTTTATCAGAATCGCGGGTTGAAAATGGCCTTTCCGGGCTTTGCGGGTTTCACGAGATTCACTCTATAGTTAATAATCACTTCATGAGAACCTTGTGACACCGATTGCAGTGCCGACATCGTGAAGTCATACGAATATCCAATTAATAAGTTCTCATTAATGTTGATACCTGCCATAGCGATTAAAGCATCCTGGGAATACTGATCATATCCCCGATAGCCAGCCCCCACCCAAAAGAAATTTTTGAAATTAACCACCAAATCTCCCTCGCCTTGAAGATTGCTTCCATTTGATTTTAAAGCGATACAAGGTCTTAAGGTTACCGTCTTGCTGAGTTTTGCCAGATAACTTGTTTGGAGATAATATTGGCGAGAAACTTCCAGATTTAGGTTTGAAGAAGTTCCATCCAACGTGATTGATGTTTGAAGTAAATGCTCCCCGGAAAGTCCGATATTGAATTTTGAACTGCTAAAGAAAAATCCTGCAGAAACATCGGGTGCAATTCCACTTACTGATCCGGATGATAAAATAGGATCGTTGTGATCAATCGTATTAACGTAATCACCATCCGGTGCGCGCAACTTTGAACCATCAAGTGCTCCCTGCACAATTCCTCCACTAGCACCAAATGAAAAGTAACCGATCCTTGATTTGTGAATGTAATTGTATGATAGAGTGGCAAACGTTTCACGAAGAGCCCCTGCTTGTTCGTTCAAAACCTGTAGTCCCATTCCACCATGCAATAAACTCACCGGGCTATTCACTGAAACATTTTGACTAAACGGATAACCATCGAAGCCAACCCATTGCGCACGGATGTGAGCAGTAAGACTTAATGCTTTATCCATTCCCCCATATGCAGGATTGTACATGTAGGGATTAAGAAAGTATTGACTGAATTGTGGGTCATGTTGCGATTTGACTTCTCGCACGGATAAAAGTGTAAGAAAAAAAACAAAATATTTGAAATACTCAGCACGCATCAATTACAACTTCTGTTGCTAATTAAGATCATTTCAGTGAATCAACAAAAGAATTGAATAAAATTGACAAGAGCACTACAAGAGAAAAATTTTAACGGTAGCAATATCTTAGCTTCCGTTTTTCAACAAGTAACTCTCGATAGCCATTGTCATGGAAGGAGTACCTGGTGCAGGAGCCTGCACATCTATTTTCATTCCGGCATCTATTACAGCTTGTGAAGTGAGCGGACCAAATGCTCCGATACGGATTCCTTTTTGTTTGAAGCCCGGGAAATTTTGCTTGAGTGCCTGCACTCCAGCAGGTGTAAAGAATACCACCATGTTAAACTTCCGCACTTCCTTTTCGGATAATTCAACGGGAACTGTTTTAAAAATTACCGCTTCAGCAAACTCATATTTTTTTCTCTTGAAATATTCAGAAAAATCTGCTTTATGATTGTCAGAGCACGGAATCAGGAATTTGTCACCATCATAGTGCTTTTCAATCACCTCTATGATACCCGGGAAAGTGCCGTCACCATGAAACACTTTACGTTTCCGATACAAAATATATTTCTGCAGGTACAAAGCGATTGCTTCACTCATACAGTAATATTTCAAGTCAGGCGAAACTTTTACTCGTAGCTCATCACAAAGCTTAAAGAAATGATCTACTGCTCCCCGACTTGTGAACAACACTGAAGTATAATCTGACGGATTAATCTTCCACTTTCTGAATTCTTTGGCGGTTAGTGGTTCAAGATGAATGAAGGGTTTGAATTCAATTGTCAAATTGAATTTCCTTGCGAGATCAGTATAGGGATTCTTATCATTTTCAGGTTTAGACTGAGTGATAAGAATTGCTTTCACTGCCGATTGTTGAGAGGAGCCATTCATGGATTACTGCCGAGGGTGATTCAGCGTCAGGTGTTTGGTTGTTTTTTCCTTGAACTTGTTTAATCTCATTACTACTTCCAAATAGAAAATCGCACAGGATCAATATCAGACAATAGGCGAACTACAATGAGAATCGGTGCAATTTCAAGGGCGCAAATATAAATTAAAAAGTGGATTAGGTGATTTCCAAAATAGGAAATGCCGAGGTTAAATCCCTTCACAAAACGAATGATTAAAAGAGCAGCAACCACAGCCAACGAGCAATAAAAAGCATAATCATTTATAGGTGCTTTACTAAAGGCAATGAGGAGGATAAAAGGAAAAAGAAAGATTCCGGCGATGCGATTAATTTGAAGTTCGTAGTAGATATAGAGCTTCAATTCTTTTCCATGAGTAGTTACTATCTCAGCCGACTTCAAAAGGACATAGCGGAATATTAGTAATGCAATTACGAGAACCAGCGTTCCGGTCATCAATGCCCATGACGGTTCCAGATGAACCCAATTGAAATGTTCTATAAGAATGAAGGAATAAAAAGCAATAACCAGGATTGAAAAGATGTTTAGCATTACCACTCCAAAGGGAACACCCACACCCACTTCGCGAGCCATCTGAAGATTCATTCCCCAATTCCGAAAAGCATCCATCTGCTCCAGAAAATCTTTGGCATAACCAAAACGAATCCAAGCCAGTATTGCAAGCAGCACCAATGCAAACCAGAATTTCCAATCCTCATTCGTTCGGTTAATGCGTAATTCCTGAGGCTGTTGAATGGGTAGGCCATTAAAGTGCGTAACCAATGGTGTCGGAAATTGATCTTTCCAAAACTGAAAAAAAGCCCGACGTTCACTTAAGGAAAAATTTGGTTCGGAAACTTTCTTTGCCTCGGAAAATTTTAATTGAGAAGTAGAATCATTTTTATTGTCTTCCGAACTCTTCACCCTTTCTGATGAATCCTGCTGGGAGTAAACTTGATGAGACATAAAAGTCAAACACAGTAAAAGCAAAATCCTCACACTCATTTTTCAAAAGTAATTGACGTATCCAAAATGAATTTTCGCGGCGCGAAATTGAATAGGATTCGATTGTTGCGCTCCAACAGCATAACTCAGAGCAAAGATGCCAGCCTTGGTTTCAAAGTTTACTCCTGCACCAAACCCGTAAGGGAAATCATTGTCGACAGGAATGGTCGTTTGGTTTTGAAGGTATGAACCGTCGAAGAACAGATAGAAATAGGAATTTAAACTCAGGAGATAGTGATATTCCAGAGTAGCAACATGATACTGTGAAGCGTAAATCGATTGCTCATCAAAGCCACGGAGTAACTGAAATCCGCCAATTCTAAATAATTCATTCTGCAAAATGTCATGGCTAATAATCATTGCGCCATGATAGGCTAAAAGAAAAACACTTCGGTTGGTCAAAGGAAAATATTTCTGCAGTGTAGTTCGAAAAATGTATTGTGCTTCTTTCGTATTTACAGAATCATATAATGACTCAAAATTGAATTCGGGATCCGTTGGATCAGTCAGTTGCGTGATCGCTGCATTTTCTTTTACTTTTCTGTTCCCTGCTTCTGCATTCAGTAATAGATTTAAACCGCGACTGGGATTGAAACGATAATCAGTGTGCTCAAATCGATATTCGATACCATAAGATTGAGTTTGATAATCGAGATAGGAAGGCAATTGCTTTGTGGCAATTACCTGTGCACTATCAAAATTCAACATCGATGAGCTTGCATTTCTGAAATAAAACTTGAAATAGTTTACGCCGGTAAAAAGGTATTTCAATCCAATCTGTTCCTTAACGTCGATGTAAAGTGTATCATTCTTATAGAGATTGAAATCGCCATCAATACCAAAAGGCAAATTGAAGAGATAAGGATAATCGGCTCTTAAAATTCCCTGAGAGGTACGCGGTTGTAGTGCACTGAAGCTTAGAAAAATACTTTCCCCGCGCCCAAAGGGATTTACAAGGCTGAGCTGACCATCACCTGTGACGAGCAACTTTCCGGTTGAGCTACTATTGGGAAGAACTCCTAATACGAAATCAAAGCGGCTTGCATCTTTTTTATTGAGAAATAAATTGAGAGAGGCGTGATCACCGTTGAAAATAATTTGAGGAGCCTTCGCCTCCGAGCAAAAAGGCAATTCACGAATGCGGGAGCTGATGCGCATGATAAGATCTTCCTTATAGATGGAAGGAAAATGAAAGCCGATATAGCTGGCCAGATAGGGCTTCGCGATTTTGGCATCGCCGACAATACTCAGGCTATCAAGGGTGACCAGTTGGTTTTTACTCAGAAAAACTTTTGCAGATAATTTTTGATCACGGATGGAAATACTATCAAGGTAAACTGTTGCAAAGGGATATCCGTTGTTTTCACAATAGCCAAGAATGGATTCTGTGAGTTGATGGATCTGTTGAGGTTGAAAAGGCTTATCTTCATACAGCCGTTCTTTAAATCCAATCCGATTAAGAATAATATCATCGACATTTCCATTTTTAAGTGATGCCCACTCCCATAGCGACCCAATGAATAGCGTTGCTTTTAGTTTTGTGCTGTCGTGTGAGAACTCCTGAAATGTTGCCTGAAGATAACCATGATTATACAATTCACCCATGAGGGATTGCATTTCCTTATAGCGTGCCAGTGAATCATTAAAGGATTTTTTATAGGAGAAATCGTGTGTGAGGAACGAACTATCTTTGTCAACAGGAACGATTAGCAGCGTAAAACTTCTTTGCGCATGCAGACATGCGGGAAAAAAAAGTAGTAGCAGAAAAAGTTTTCGCATCAACTGTTCGGCGAAGTTACCAATTGAGTATTGACTCCTGACCTATGGCTGGTATCTACATCCACATTCCTTATTGCAAACAAGCCTGCCATTATTGTGATTTTCATTTTTCAGTGAAACAAGAAACGAAAGATGCATTTGTAAATTCTTTGCTGAAGGAAATTTCATTGCAGAAAAATTATCTCGATGGAGAAAAAATTGAAACAGTTTATTTCGGTGGTGGAACTCCTTCATTGCTTTCATCAGATGAACTGAAAAGAATTCTTGAAAGGTTGCATCAAAACTTTATAGTTGATGCAAATGCGGAAATTACACTCGAAGCAAATCCGGACGATCTAACAATTGAGAAAACTTCAGAATTGAAATCGTCTCCTGTCAATCGCTTAAGCATCGGCATTCAATCTTTCTTCGATAATCATTTGAGGTGGATGAATCGCGCTCACAATTCTAATGAGGCAATTGAGAGTGTGAAGCGGTCACAAGATGCAGGTTTTGAAAACATCACTATCGATTTGATTTATGGATTGCCGGATTTGACGAATGCTGATTGGGAAAAGAATATTGAAACAGCTTTTGACTTGAATGTTCAGCATCTCTCATGTTATTCGCTCACGGTTGAACCGAGAACGCCGTTGGCTCACTTCATCTCTTCTGGAAAAACCACAAAATTGAATGAGCAACAAGCTGCTGAGCAATTTGAAATACTTATGCAGCAAATGAAAGATCACGGTTGGTTACATTATGAGATTTCGAATTTCGCCTCGAAAGAAAAAACTATTTCAAGGCACAACAGTGCTTATTGGAAAGGAAAAAAATATCTTGGGCTTGGACCATCAGCGCATTCATTTAATGGAAATTCACGGCAATGGAATGCGCGAAATAATCATCTCTACATTGATTCTCTGGAAAAAGGGGTAATTCCATTTGAAAAAGAAGATCTTACTGAAACGCAACGAATCAACGAACATATCATGACGGGGCTTAGAACAATGTGGGGATTGAAAATTTCGGAGTTCGGCAATCAGAATTCACAACTATTAGAAAAGCAGAGCCAGGCTTTTATTGCTGAAGGTTTTCTCACTTTATCAGGTGATTCAATTGTTCTCACCGATAAAGGAAAAATGATTGCAGATAGGATTGTGCTTGAGCTAATGTTAGATGAAGATGCGGAACCTGCTACGCGGTCTTCCTATAGTTCCAAACCGCCAGCGAATTCAACACAAGCGCCATCGCACTAATGCCTCCCAATTGCGGCAACACATCCCGGAAACCGCTTCCCTTCAGAATCACCATGCGCATTACCTGGATCATGTAAGCGATGGGGTTGAACTTCGTAATCCATTGCGCCCAATCAGGCATGCTGTCAACTGGGGTGAACAAACCCCCGAGAAGGACAAAAATGATCATGAAGAAAAACATAATGAACATCGCTTGTTGTTGTGTTTGACTCAAAGTGGAAACAAGTAATCCCAAGCCGAGCACTGCAAGCAGATAAGCAGAAACAAAAACATAGAGAACCAGCAAACTTCCCTGCGGCGTGATGTCATAAATGAAATAGCCCAATGTAAGTCCGATGGTGAAAACAATGTTGGCAAGAATCCAGAAAGGAATGAGTTTGCCAAGTATGAATTGCAACTTGCTGATGGGCGTCACATTGATTTGTTCGATGGTTCCGATTTCCTTCTCTCTTACAATATTGAATGCTGAAAGAAGACCGCCGACGATAGTCACAAGCATGGCAAGAATGCCGGGGATGAGTGTGAGTTTGTAGTTCTCTCTCGGATTAAACCAGGGTGTAACTGTTGTCTCAATTCCCGCCTTCGCGGAGGAATTAGTAAACTGTAAGACGATCTCTCGATTAAAATCACTGATAATTCCTGTAAGATAACTGCCGCCTACGCTTGCTTTTGTTCCGTTAATAGCATTCATTGCAATGAAAACATGCTGAGAATTTTCTCTTACCAGATTTCGTTCAAAGCCATTGGGAATTTCCAGAATCAGATCCGCCTCATCACTCTCAATGTAGTGATATGCTTCATCGAAAGTGCTGGCGTTATCGACCAGCTGAAAATAACCTGAGCCGAAAATTTTGTTGGAGAGTTGCCGTGAGAGATCAGAGTGATCATGGTCAACGAGTACGAGGTTGATGTTCTTGAATTCATAGTTTGCTGCAAGGGGAAGAATAAGAAACTGCAATGTAGGAGCGACGAAAATAATTATCAGTATCGCCTTGTCGCGGAAAATCTGCCGGAATTCTTTCTTTAAAAGAATGAATAGTTGAGAGTTGAAAGTTGAAATCTTCACTTTGCGTTAGTTAACAATGGACAGTGGACAGTTGACAATGGACAATGATTTCATCTGTTGAACTTGCTCTTGGTTGTTTTAACAATGGTGATAAGTAGCCTTATTATTTCACTGCAATCTTTATTTAATGATTGAAATTCTGATTCACTCAGAAACTTAGTTTCCTTTAGAAGGAGGAGCCAGTATTCAGTTTCATTGGCTTCCTTCAAAGCAATATTCATCTTATTGAGGAAATCTGCTTTCGATTGTGCATGTTCAGCTTCCTTAATCAAAGCTCCAATGGCAGTTCCACTTCGCAGTAATTGTTTTGAAAGCACATATTCCCTTTGCTTTTCCGCAAGAACTTTATATGCATTTACAATCCTTATCGCAAAGGCAAATGATTTTTCCGCGACTATACTTTTCATTGACTTCCTATTTTAATTTTGAATTGTCCATTGTCAACTGTCCACTGTCAATTCTCAATTCATTCAAGTCTTATTTTGAATCGCTTCATGCTAATCGCAAAAAAGAACAAACTCATTCCGGCGAGGATGAGTGTTTCCTTCCATACCTCGCTGAATCCCGCTCCTTTAATCATCACCTCTTTCACAATTACATAATACCATCTCGACGGGACTATGTTTGAAATCACCTGTAATGCAATGGGCATGTTCTCTATCGGAAACATAAATCCACTGAGAAGCATAGTGGGCAGCATCAATCCGCCGAGTGAGATCATCATCGCGATGAATTGTGAACTGGTTTGAATTGAAATCAAAATGCCGAGGATGAGACAAGTGAGAATAAAAAGAGAGCTTTCAGCAACGAGGAGAATCACACTCCCTTTTATCGGCAGATCAAGTGCATGTACGCTCAGCAATAAAATAACGGTGAGGTCTATGAGAGATAGGATGAAATACGGCGCTGCTTTCGAGAGAATAATCCATGCGGGCCTGAACGGCGAAACGAGCAACACCTCCATGGTGCCAAGTTCTTTTTCTCTCACAATGGCAATTGCTGTCATCATCACACAAATGAGAAGCAGCACCATTGCCATCACTCCCGGAACAAAATTGGGGGCGCCAAGTAATTGGGGATTGTAGAGGTTTTTTATTTCCGGAATAATGCGATAAGAAACATTTCCGTGCGAAAACAATCCTGATTGGTAATCACTGATGATGGCACTGAAAAATGAAGCAACAAGATTTGAGTTATTGATATCAGTCGCGTCAGTGATGATCTGCACCTGTGCGGTTTTGTCGTGCATCAGATCATGGTAAAAGTTCGCAGGGATGATTACCGCTGCTTTAATTTTTCCCTCGAGAAAAGTTTGTTCAATCTGCTGATGAGTCAGAATTGTTTTCTCAATGTCGAAGTACCGACTCGCTTCAATTTTCGCAGTGAGTTCTTGTGATGCCGCATCGTGTGCATAATCCACGATGATGATGCGTGTGTTCTTGACTTCCGTGGACAACGCAAATCCGAAAAGCAGCACCAGTACTACCGGCATGCCGAAAAGAATGAGCAAAGATTTCCTGTCACGGGTTACGTGAAGAAATTCTTTGCGTACGAAAAGAAAAAACTGCTTCAATTAGTTGACAGTTGACAGTTGACAGTTGACAGTGATCTCATTTGTTGAGTTTGCTCTTTGTGGTTTTTACAATGCTTATTAGTAATCTGATTATTTCCCCGCAATCTTTATTCAGTGATTGAAATTCTGATTCGCTGAGATACTTAGTCTCCTTCAGAAGGAGTAGCCAGTATTCACTTTCGTTGGCTTCCTTCAAAGCAATGTTCATCTTGTTGAGGAAATCTGCTTTGGATTGAGCATGTTCGGCTTCCTTAATCAGCGCTCCAATGGCAGTTCCACTTCTCAATATCTGTTTTGAAAGCACATATTCTTTTTGCTTTTCCGAGAGAGCTTTATAAGCATTGACAATTCTTATGGCAAATGCAAATGATTTTTCAGCAACAATACTTTTCATTGGCTTTCTATTTAATTTCAATTGTCTATTGTTAATTGTCCACTGTCAACTGTCCATTGTCAATTGTCAACTTCTCTTCGCTCCGCGCGCGAGCTGATAAAAAACTTCCTCAATCGACGTGACATCAAATTGCTGCTTAAGATTCGCAGGCGTGTCGAGCACTTCAATCCTGCCATCCACCATGATTGAAACGCGATTGCAGTACTCTGCCTCATCCATGTAATGCGTTGTCACGAACACCGTGATCCCGCGACTCGCTGCTTCGTAAATCAAATCCCAGAATTGTCTGCGTGTGACCGGATCGACACCACCCGTCGGCTCATCGAGAAAAACAATTTGCGGCTCGTGAATGATAGAAAGCAGAAACGAAAGTTTCTGTTTCCATCCGAGCGGTAATGACTTCACTAACTCTTTTGATTGTTCTTTCAAACCAACTTGAGCAATCAGTTCTTCGCTCTTGCTTTTAATTTCTTTTCTCGATAATCCGTAGATGCCGCCGAAGAATTCAATGTTTTCGACTGTACTCAAATCTTCGTAGAGCGAAAACTTCTGACTCATGTATCCTATGTTGCGTTTGATGTTTTCAGTTTGCCTGTACACATCATAACCGGCAATGGTCGCCTGACCTGAAGTTGGAATGGATAATCCGCAGAGCATTCTGATTGCAGTTGTTTTTCCTGCGCCATTCGCTCCGAGGAAACCGAAGATTTCACCCTTGCCAACTTCAAAGCTGATTTGATTCACCGCCACGAAATCGCCGAAGCGTTTCGTGAGTTTGTCTGTTTTGATGACGGTTTCGCTCATTTCTTCAGCTCAAAAATTTTATAAATGCATCTTCAATCGTCGGAGAAATTTTTTTGAACTCGACATTCTGCAATCCATGTTGGGCAGCGAATAGCGTCACTTCACTCTCACTCGCAATTTTTTCTTTGAACGAGACGTGAGCATTTTCTCCGAATGTGAGATAGCTTTTAGTCTTTGGGAATTCACGCATTGTCTTCATCAGCTCAAACATGTTATCTGCTTTCATTGCATACAGATCATCATTGTAAGATGCTGTGATGTTTGACGGTGTGTCGATGGAAAAAATCTTTCCGTTTTGAATCAATGCTACACGGTCACAGAGATCTGCCTCATCCATGTAAGGAGTAGAAACGAGAATAGTGATGCGCTGCTCCTTCAATCGCTTCAGCATTTCCCAGAATTCTTTTCTTGAAACTGCATCAACTCCTGTTGTTGGTTCATCGAGAAAAAGCACTCGTGGTTTGTGAATGAGCGCACAGCATAGAGCAAGTTTCTGCTTCATTCCTCCCGACAATTTCCCCGCTCTTCGTTCTTTGAATGGTTCGAGCTGAACGTAGATGTCTTTTATCAACTCATAATTTTCTTCGATGGAAGTATTGAAGACCGTCGCGAAAAAATTTAAGTTCTCCTCAACTGATAAATCCTGGTAGAGTGAAAATCTTCCCGGCATGTAACCGACAATGTTGCGAATCTCCTTATATTGTTTCACTGTGTCGAAGTCGCAAACAGTTGCTACTCCGCTGTCAGGAAGCAGAAGGGTCGTGAGTATGCGGAACAGTGTTGTCTTTCCTGCGCCATCGGGACCAATGAGCCCGAACAATTCACCTTCTTGAACAGAAAATGAAACATCACTCACGGCGACTTTTTTTTCCTTCTTCTCGCCGTAGCTCTTGACAATATTTTTTAGTTGGACTGTTTGCATATCAGAATTTCACTTCACCATACATACCAAGCTTAATGAACCCATCATTCTTCACTTTGATCTTAATTGCATAAACCAAATTCGCGCGCTCATCTTTTGTCTGAATTGTTTTCGGAGTGAACTCCGCCTTGTCGCTGATCCAGTCAATCACTCCATCGTAATTGCGGTACTTGTCCTTGCTTTCGTCCACTTGCACTTTCACTTTCTGCCCGAGTTTCACATTGGCAAACTGATCACCCGTAACGTAAGCGCGCAACTCTACCATTGAGAGATCGGCGATTTTGTAGAGTGGTTTTCCTGCAGCAGTTACTTCGCTGGCATTTGCATATGTCGTGAGAACAGTTCCATCAATCGGATTAATGATGACACATTTTTTGATTTGGTCACTCAAGAGTTGCAATTGCGCCGACGCTGCACTCCCCTGCTGATTCAAAGTTGATGTGGTGTTGCCGAGCGAACTCTTTTGCGCAGCAAGTTGCGCTTGCAGCACGGCGAGTTTTGAGTTCACATCATCCAGTTGTTTTTGCGTCGCGACGTTTCCTTTCACAAGATTTTGAATGCGCTGCTGCTCGAGCTGTGTGTTGTCAATTTGTTTTTGCGTGGCATCGATCTGACTTTTTACATCCGGTCTTCCTGCGAGAATCGCTTTCTGATTTTCCAGCAGCTGAAGTTTGGTGAGATGAAGCTGCATGCTGTCAACATATCCGACAACCTGATTTGCATGCAAAGAGTCACCTTCATTAACGTTGAATTGCAAGAGTTGCCCTGTTGCCTGGGATGAGACAATGATTTCCGTTGACTCGAATGTTCCGGAAGCATCGTACAAATTGTTTTTGTTGTTGCACGAAGCAAGCACAGTCGATAAAATCAGTGTGAGAATTTGATTTCTTTTCACGGGAAGAATTTTATTATGAAGAATTAATTTCCTGAAATCGTTTTCAAATTGTACAAGCTCATCAGCAATTGAATCTCATGCACTGCACGCGATGATCGCGCATCGCTCTCTCCGTTTTCCGCAGTAAGCAAATCATTCATTGACGACATTCCGTTCTGAAATCTTGTTTCGTATGACTTACGAATGCTTTCTTTCAGCGAAACGATTTCATCGTCCTGTTGCAGCAAAGTCTGTTGTTTTATGACGTCATTCTTCGCATGAATCATTTGCATGTTGGTGTTGAAGAGAAATGTTTCCTGCTGATTGTTGATCTTGTCGAGATTGATTTGCGCGAGCTGCTTGGTGTTTTTGCCTGTATAAAGTCCGGAAGTATTCCATGAGATACTCAGGCCTGCAAGAGCGAATGAATTAAAAGTGGCGCCGCCTAATGACATTCCCGGCTCGATGAGCAACCCCGCGCCAAGTACACCAACCTTCGGCATATAATTCACGTTCACCATTTTCATCTGCGTATTCACAAGCTGTCGTTGGTTTTCGTAGAGGTGAAGTTCGGGACGATTGATTGTTGAGCCTGCCTCGGCATTGAAATCGGGTGGTCGCTCAAATTTTTCTGCATCACTTATTTTCTCTCCGATCAATTGCGAAATCATTTCTATATATGCTTGCCGCGAACTGTTGAATTCAGTTTTCTTCTGATCCGCTTTGATCATTTCAACCTTCACCTGGTCCACATCCGATTGATAGGCGACGCCATTTTGCAGAGAGAGATTTGCTGCGTCGAGATTGCGATGAAGGTTTTCTTTCAAGAGATCCAGTTGCCTGACTTGTTCATCAATCAAAAGAATTCCGAAGTAGAGTTGGTTCACACGGTCTTTCAAAGTATAGAGGGAAACTTCGGTGGTTGCACTATCAACGCCGGCACTTGCGCGCGTGATTTCTTTTTGAGAGTGTGTGGCGCCGCCGTCCCAGATTGTTTGATTCACCTGCGCAATACCGATGAACTGAATGGAGCTTGGTGCTTCAACTTCAGGAGGTGTTGGTAATCCCTGAATGATATAACCTCCTATGGCATTCAAACTAACATGTGGGTAATAAGCCTTGCTCGCATTCTTGATGTTGTATTCTTCTGACTGTGCTATTAAACTAAATTGTTTGATAGCAGGATAATTTCTTCGCGCCTTTTGCTGACAAGAATCGAGTGTCAGTTGCGCGAATGAAATTTTCCCGGAGAGAAAAATCAAAAGCACTAGGAAAAAAGTTTTCATTGCAAGAAATTATTTCGTTTTAAGAATTGCATTGAACCATTTCGGAATGAGTTTGCGTCGCTGTTCCATCAGAATAATGAAATCTTTTTCGGTGGTGAGACCGGTAGTGATAAACATCGGCTTGGCGATAAACGGGAAAAGCATCATGCCAATAATGGTGACAAGAAAGTGAATGGGGTCAATATCCTTACGTTTTGACTTAAACTGTTTCACAAGGCTTGACTTCATCACTACTTCCTGAAGTTTAATCTGCGTTTTAAACAAGTCGGGTCGCTTCCTGATTTCATTCAAAACGAACATTGGGAGGTCAGGATTCTCTAAGAGAATATCAATGTAACGGGAAGTTAAAAGCTCAATCTTTTTCTCCATTGAAGTTGATTCCTCAGTGAGAATGGGTGCAACAGTTCCAAAGAGTTCTTGAACACGTTCCATCATTATTTCGTGAAACAATTTCTCTTTGCTGCGGAAATAATAATTGAGCAGTGCGAGATTGATTCCTGCCTCCTCTGCAATATCGCGAGTGCGGGAGGCGCCAAATCCCTTTTGCATGAAAACCTTCCGCGCTGCCGCTTTGATCTTTTCCTCAGTGGAAGAATCCTGTTGTTTCTTCTTTGACTTACCTGCCATGATAAAATCAATCTCAAACAAAGATAAAATTGAAAATTTGATTTAATCAAATGATTAAAACATAATTTTAATAATCAGTCCTGGATATAATTGTTTTTCAGTAAAAATTTTTTAGACAGGAACTCTTGAACTATCGCTTATCGGGATTCCACATCAGGTTATTAAAACCTTTAGCGATAATTTTTGTATGTGGTAATGATTTTTTAAGGTCATTATAAATCTGAGGTGTGAGCTTATTGAAACTGATGTCGAGTGTTTGTAGCCATGGCATTTGTTTAACCTGAATCAGAGCGGAAGTCAAATCCAGCGTAGCATTATAGGCGATATTCAAGTGCTTTAGTTTTTTCAAAGTAGTAAAATCAGAAGGAAGTAACTTCAGTTCATTTGCCTTCAGATCAAGGTATTCAAGATTTTGCAGAGAAGAAAAATCTTTCGGCAATTCTGAAATCAAATTATCTCTTAGATCAAGCACACGAAGATTGTGGAGTTGAGTAACAGTAGATGGAAGTGCTTGAATGACCTGGTCCCGTAAGCTAAGCACCTCAAGATTCTGCAAGCTTCCGATTGCCCCGGGCAACACCTGTATTTTCAAAAGATGATTCAAAAAAAAATCTCCGTCGAGTTCAAGCACTCTCAGTTGGGTTAGTTCACCAATCCACGATGGAATTTTGTTGATCTTGTTGTTATCAAGAATCAACACTTCGAGGTTTTTGCAGCCCCTCAGCGCTTCCGAAATTTCATAGAGATTGCAAAAACTCATGTCCAGTTCTTTGAGTTGCGACATGCTGGCAACGGCTGCGGGAATGGCACCGATCGAATCACGATTCAGGTTCAGCTTTTTAAGATTCACCAGCTTATTGAAATCGTTAGGAAGATCATGAATGCGATTGCTGCGAACGGCCGACGCTGTAGTTCCAAGATTCAATTCTTTCAATTGAGTCAATTGGGTAATGGACTTGGGAAGTTCTTCGAGCAAGTTTGAACTCAAATCAAGTTTCTCCAGAGATTTAAGATTTCCAAGAGAAGAAGGAAGCGTCTTTAAATCATTTGATGAAAGACTTAAGCTTTTTAATGATGGCAGTTTAACCAATTCAGCAATCACTTTGGTAAAATCCAGAAGCGCATTATTGGTTAAGTAAAGGCTTTCGAGATTATTCAACTTTTCAAGATCAGTCGGAAAAGATGTGAGACGATTATCCGACAAGTCAATTTCTTTAATTGAGGTAAGTGATGAAAAATTTTCAGGCAATGCAATAATTCCATTTGCTGATAAGTCAAGAATTTCAAGTGAAGAAATTCTGCTGAGCAAGTCGAAAGTTTCTTCCCAATTCAATCCATTCTCGAATGACAAATTCAGAAATCGAAGATTCGTACAATGCCCGAGAGAGCCCGGTAATTCTTTAAGAGCATTCGATTTTAAATTCAGCGACTGAAGATTTTTCAAATCACCAATTCTTTCAGGAATTGATTTGATTCCATTCACGCTGATCTCTAAATATTCAAGCGAAGACAATTGGGAGAGTTGTCGCAAAGTTTCTTCCCAATTCACCATTGGGCAGTGCCGGAAGGTGATTCCCTTCAAATGTTTCAGCGAAGAAAAATTTGAAGGCAGTGAATTCAGTGAGTCAGCTTCAAGAAATAAATAATAGCAACGGTCCGCGTTTTTTATTGCCAGATCAGTGCGATAAAAAGTGGAATCGCTGTTGTACGGTATTTCACGGATTTGTGCGTCGGCCGAATTGAAAATGGAAAGTTGAAAATTGAAAATGATAAAGAATGTGTAATAGGCAATGGTCAAAGACCAATTCATTTTCAAATTTTCAAATTGCCGCATTTCAAAGTAGTTTCTCTGGTCTCATTTGTGGAAAGAGAATTACATCCTGAATGCTTGGCGAATTGGTCATAATCATAGCGAGACGATCGATACCGATACCAAGTCCTGCTGTTGGTGGCATTCCATATTCAAGTGCACGAAGAAAATCTTCATCAAGTTGCATTGCTTCTTCATCGCCCCGTTTTCCAAGTTCCAATTGATCTTCAAAACGCTTTCGCTGATCGAGTGGATCATTGAGTTCAGAAAATGCATTGCAGATTTCTTTGGCGTTGCAGATCGCTTCGAATCTCTCAACAAGTCCGGGTTTGCTTCGATGTTTCTTTGCTAACGGCGACATTTCAATTGGATAATCCGTGATGAATGTTGGCTGTATCAACTTCGGCTCACAGTGCTCACCGAAAATTTCATCGATAATTTTTCCTTTCGCCATTGTATTGTCGACATGAACTTTCAACTGATAAGCTGTGTCACGCAATTGTTGTTCATCCATGTTGCTAATATCCATGTTGGTGAAATGCTGAATGGCTTCGTACATCGTGAACCGCTTCCAGGGGCGTTTAAAGTCAATAACGTTTTCTCCGACCTGAACTTGTGTTTTCCCGTGTAGATCGAATGCAATCTTCTCCACCATTTCCTCCACAAGATTCATCATCCACTCATAATCTTTGTAAGCCACATACAATTCCATCATGGTAAATTCCGGATTGTGCGTGCGATCCATTCCTTCATTACGGAAATCTTTTGCAAATTCAAACACCCCTTCAAGACCGCCTGCAATTAACCGTTTGAGATAAAGCTCGTCTGCAATACGCAAATACAATTTCATGTCAAGCGTATTATGATGCGTAGTAAATGGACGAGCTGCTGCGCCACCGTACAATGGTTGCAGAATTGGCGTCTCCACTTCCAGATAATTTTTGGTGATCAGAAATTGTCTCATGCTTTCAATCAATTTTGATCGCATGATGAAAACTTCTTTTGAACGCTGATTTACATTGAGATCAACATAGCGCTGACGATAACGCAGTTCAGGATCAGTCACCTCATCGAATTTCTCTCCTTCTTTTTCTTTCACCACCGGAAGTGGCTTCAATGCTTTACTTAAAAGCTTCAATGATTTTGCATGGAGAGAAATTTCTCCCGTCTTGGTTCTGAAAACAAAACCTGTTACGCCAACGAAATCACCGAGGTCAAGAAGTTTTTTCCAAACAACATCATACAATGATTTGTCTTCGCCGGTTGCGATGTCATCTTTCTTCAAATAGATTTGAATCTTTCCTTTTGAATCCTGGATGGAACAAAACGAAGCCCCACCCATGATGCGCTTACTCATAATTCTACCAGCAAGTGAAAAAGTTTTTCCTTCAAATGACTGTGGATCCTTTTCGAACTGATCAATGACTTCTTTTGAATAGGCATTCACCTCAAATCCCTCTGCAGGATAAGGATCAATTCCTAATTCAATCAATTCCTGCAAGGTTTGTCTTCGCAGAATTTCGTGTTCGCTTAACTGCATTTACTCTGAAAAAAATTTCGGCAAAAATAGAAGAATGAATGCCTTCTAAAAATAAAATCGGCTGCCGATCATAAAATCGACAGCCGACGCACCATAAACAGACTTACATTTAAATCGGATCAGTTGACCTTTACCACCCTTTCACTTATGTTTTGCATCCCTGCCAACCCTTTGACGATATAGACACCGGCAGGAAACTCACTTCCATCTACTCGATAGGTGAATGAGCCTGATGAAAGTTGCTGATGCGGAACAATCGTTCTCAAAACTTTTCCAGTCACATCGCACACTTCAATTTGAACATCTTCATTAACCGGTAAATTGAATTTTATTTCAAACGAAGTCGCAAATGGTGAAGGAGAAATATCAAGTTTCACTTTTTTCTCTTCGAGGAAAGATTCCGAAGCATCATAATGATCACCATGGCCCGCCACTTCAGTTCTTTGCCAATAACTAATGTTGCACGGATCAATAAAGGCATAGAAGGTTGCGCCCTCCTCCACCGTAAATCCATCATCAAGCAGAATGGAGTTTGCAGCTTCGAAAGTGACACTATAATTAAATATTGAAGGCCAAACTGTAGTTGTACAACCAATAGCTGCAGTCACTGAATTAATGCCATTGTATTTAACATCTCCAAACAATGGTAGAATGTCCCCGCACACATTATTATCATAATAATCAATATCAGGACCGACTCCCACTGCATACCAGGCCTTACCTACCGCGAGGGCTTCTGTAGAGCAGGAACCAAATAAATCGTTGGCTGCCCGAATCCAGGATTCACGCGCATCAGCATAGGCGGAGCTTGAAGTGAGATAAACCGTGAGCGCACGATAAGCAATATCAGCCGCATCATCAATCCCTATTCCCGTTACAGAATAAGAATCGCCATTATCGTTTGTACCGGAACCGCCAATGCTCAGCAGATAAAAGAAAAAATTCTGTACACCACTATTGGTATGAACGCCGCATTGATCATTCCCGGAAGAAGGAGTACAACTGCTGGTAGTAACCCAATTAGTTCCCTTGTAAGTGTCAGGATCACCATTTGCATTTGGGTTTGACATACTTCGGAAAGGACTTGTAAACTCTTCTCCAATGGTCCAATCAAATGTTCCGGCACCTGTCCAGTTTTCAATCACCGTCCCGAAGATGTCACTGAACGATTCATTCAATGCACCGGACTGTTTTTCGTAGTCGAGATCAGCAGATTCTTGTGTAACACCATGAGTGAATTCATGACCGACAACCTCCATCGAGTTCCAATCATCACTTGCTGATGTGGTAGGACCCTCACCAAAGTCAATCGCATTTCCGCTGCAACCCCAGCATGAATTGGAGACGAAGGAGCCAAATCCATTGTTGTAGGCCGTCACGTTATGTCCCTTATCATCATAGCTATTTCTGCTCTGAACGACAGAGAAATAATCCAGAGTTCGATGAAGACACCAATGCGTGTTTACCCCATCCTGATCACTTGATGAAGTCCATGAGTTATCACCATCTTCGTATTCAGAGGTGCCACTACCATTGTTTTTATCCTTCGTGTGAATTTTGTAGTCATGGCTCCCGGTGCAATCATCGTTCAATTCAAAGTCGTCGCTGAAGGTTTGATTCTTTGTTGAAATACTTTGGCTGCCATACCATGTGGTGTTTCCTGTTCCGCCGTCGCACATAAATGAAATAGTAACCTTTCTTACGATGTCACCGGTAACAGCATTTACGAAAACACGTTTCGACTCGCCGGATTCACCGGTAATTCTCACCTCAAATTTCCAACAGAGCGAAAAGTTTTCTGGAATGAATTGCTGATCACCATCACTTCTTGACCAAACTAATTCACCTTTGGGATACCAGGTTGCATTGGGATCTTTTTCATCGTCGCGAAGAAGATTCTGTGCTTCTTCGTCATCCCATAAAAACTTCACATTTCCCATAGATGCGATTGCAATCTTTAGGGCGTCTCTTTCTGAAAGTGCTGGTGAAATTTTCTTATCCATACCTGTGACCATATTTCCGTTCAGTGATTGTGCTCTGCTGTTTCGCTCGTGAATAACTACGTCAGAGCCATCAATGCGATAACCATTGTAGTACTGATAATATTTGTAGTGAGTCATTCCAAGCTTATCAGTCTTCTGTTCCTTCAGTCGCATCTCATCATCGTTACCGAGTTGAAAAACTTTTTTGTATTCGGTGAACATGATGGATGGTGAAATATTGATGTTGTCGCGGATGTCGATCCATCCTTTTTGATTTCCCGGCTTGGCGATGTCAAGAAGATCGTTCGCCACCGGATTTATTTGTTGTGCTGACGTTTGCTGAATCCAGAGCAGAAGCAACAGGAGCAGCAGGTAGCAAACAGTATTTGTTAATCGTAGAGCATTCATAGTCTTTAGATTTTTTAGATGAAACAATTAGTGGATGAATGCTGAATCAATGGCTTGCAATTTCCTGAAGCTGTTGTTTCATTGAAGTATTGTCTGACTGAAGCACTCTGATCTGCTGATCCTGTTGAATCATGTATAATGTGAGCTCTTCAATCTTCTCCATCATCCTTCGTGACATTTCACCTAATGCAAGTCCGCTGTTTTCTACTTCGACAGCAGCAGGAATATTTGGAAGATGTTTGTTTTCAGAAATGTATTCAGCTACTTCAGAAAGAGGACGGAGGTTATACTTCTGATCAAATACATAATCACACCAACCGGATTCAACTCGGATTTCGGTTGCCTTGATTCCGCCACATACATTCAATTTTTCTGTTCCTGAGGCAGTACCAATGCAAACATTTCCGCCAAGTTCGTTCAGCTTCAAAACAGAAGCCACACCACTGCTTCTCGCTTGAATTTCATTTCCATCAAACGCAAGATTGTTTGCATCAGTGCTTCCTATCCGAAAAGCACCGTCAGTGCTAAGTGTTAAATCTTCAAGAACACCACTGTTATTGATCACTACGGGTTTTCCTTTTGGATTGAGATAAAGAGCAGCCGCAGCACCGTTGTCCCGCACATGAATTTCATTTGCATCAAAAGCCATGTTTACCCCGCTAACAGGGCCAATAATCATTGAGCCACCGGAAGTAAGATCTACTTCAACATCTTTTATATGAAGAGGTGCTGAGGGATTTGTGATTCCCAGTCCCACATTGTCACTGAAGTAACCCCGTCCAATTCCGTAGAAAGAGTAATTCGATGATCCACTGGAGGTGGAATAAATACCATAATGAGTTCCTGTGCCCTGTGTCGAAACGGAAGAATATACACCGTATGCTGTTCCGGTTCCGGGATGACTGACGGTGTTGTAGATACCATAGTTAGTTGCATTACTTTCAGCATTGGACGCTGAGCTGTTGTAAATACCATATCGTCCTCCGATACCTGTATTGTTCACTGTGTTGTAGACTCCATACTTAGTGGATGTGAGATTACTGCTATTATCAAGAGAAATGGATCTCGAATTAGTTGAATTGACCACATGAATCTTGTAAGCTGGTGCACTAGTTCCGATACCGAAAAGTTGCCCCGCTGTAATTCGCATGGCCTCGGTTGCATTAGTTCTCATAACAAATGATTGAGCGTCGGAGGTACCCACATAATTTGTCAGTGGATTTGTGCCCGCATTTCCGGCTAAATTCCATTGAGCATTGGCAGAATTCTCGGCGAACGCGATGATGAAAAACAAAATGATAATTGCAGTTAACTTTTTCATGATTTGAATTTTTATTGGTTGTGTTGTTGCCTACTCTGTTCAGGGAATTTCAGCTTCCACCCATGAGTTCATTTTTATGTTGAGTCATGCGGCAAATGTGGCTTAGCAGAAGAGGCACATGCAATTACATTTCATTTGGCTTGTAGAGGAATAAAATGCAACGGAAGTATGCGTTAGACTTCGGGGCAAGGGAGTAATTTCGATTACAGAAAAGAGGAGTTATAGCATCATAGCCATATTATCAGGTCAGGATTAGCTTTGCCATGTGAAGCAATCAAGGTGGTCGAATGTGCAGTTTCAACTCATTGTAGTAGTTATTGGATTGGTATTGTTGATTGCGAAGTTCACTGCCTATCTGTTTACGCACTCAAATGCTATTCTCACCGATGCTCTTGAAAGTATCGTAAATGTGGCCGCCGCATTCATGGGATTATATAGTCTTCGGATTTCTGCAAAGCCCCGTGATAAAGATCATCCTTATGGTCATGGCAAAATTGAATTTGTCTCCGCAGCGGTTGAAGGCGCTTTAATTCTTTTTGCAGGTTTTGTGATCGTCGGAAAATCAGCTTACAATTTTTTTATTCCTAATAAAATTGAATCGCTTGACCTCGGGCTTGTCATCATTATCTCAACAGGCGTTGTGAATTTTCTAATCGGATACGTTGCGGAAATGCAAGGAAAGAAAACCGGATCCCTGGCACTTATTGGTAGCGGTCAACACTTAAAGTCCGATGCGTTTTCAACAGCAGGAATTGCAATGGGTCTGATATTGATTTTGATCTTCAAAATCTTATGGTTGGATAACGCCGTTGCAATTTTGTTTGGAGGATGGATCATGTTTATCGGAATCAAGGTGGTTCGGAAAGCTATTGCAGGAATAATGGACGAGGCAGATTATGAGTTGTTGGAGAAACTGATTTCAAAGCTTAATGAAAACAGAAGACCCGCATGGGTTGACATTCATAATATGCGGGTCATTAAATACGGAACGGTGTGGCACATTGACTGTCACCTTACTGTACCATGGTATTATACAGTTAAAGAAGGACACAAGGAGATTGAATCCTTTTATGGACTGGTGAGTCGTGAATTTCAAAATCAGGCAGAGTTCTTTATTCATACCGATTATTGTTTACCCCCTAAACAATGTAGAATTTGCATTTATGAAGATTGTAAATTACGTGAAGCAGCCTTTGGAAAAAGAATAGAATGGGATCTTGAGACAGTGTTGAAGAATCAGAAACATGGGTTATAGCACTTTGAAATCTTCCAAATTCTTTAGTCATTCGTGCAAACTTTATTTGTCTTTATCAGTAAACTATAAACTGTAAACCTCAATTCGACCTTGTACGAAACTCCCTTTCATTCAAAACCTCTTTCTGAATTTTCATTTCTCGTTACAGGTGGAGCAGGCTTTATTGGTTCGCATCTCGTAGAATACTTATTGAAGCATGGAGCAAAAAGAGTTCGGGTGCTCGATAATTTGCTCACCGGAAGAAAGGGAAATGTGGAACTCTTTAGCAACCATCCGGCTTATGAATTTTTTCATGGTGATATCCGAAATGCGGATGATTGCCGCCATGCTTGTTCAGAAATTGATTTCGTTTTGCATGAAGCAGCACTTGCTTCTGTTCAGCGATCAATGAATGATCCTGTCACCACTCATGAAATAAATGCGAATGGATTTTTGAATATGTTGATGGCAGCTCGAGACGCGAAAGTGAAACGATTCGTGTACGCTTCTTCCTCTTCCGTTTATGGGGATCATCCAGATCTTCCGAAAAGAGAGGATAAAACAGGAAATCCATTATCCCCTTATGCGGTTTCAAAAAAAACAAATGAGCTCTATGCTTTTGTTTTTGCAACAGCCTTTAAACTGGAGATTATCGGACTGCGATACTTCAACATTTTTGGTCCAAGACAAGATCCAAACGGACCATATGCTGCAGTTATTCCGGCATTTATACGTGAACTGAAGTCGGGGAAGATACCGGTAATTTATGGAGATGGGTCACAGACCCGTGATTTCACATTTGTAGAAAATGCAATACAAGCGAATCTTAAAGCTCTCTTTAGTGAAAATCCGGACGCATTAAATCGTATTTATAATATTGCATGCGGAAGGTCATGCAGTTTACTTGAGCTTTTTCAAACAATTGCCACATTACTTAATTCCGCATCGAAACCTCAATTTGCGGAAGCGCGTAAAGGTGACATCCTTCACTCTACTGCTGATATTTCATTGGCAGAAAAACTTATTGGATACAATCCAGGCATCGATTTAAAAACCGGATTGGAGATATTGTTAAGTCAATAGTTCGAGTGGTCAATTTCAAATGTCAGTGGGTAAATTTTTTAGTTAAAGTTTTATCCGTGATTCAAGAGTGTATAGTGAACGGAACAATGAATCATATCATCCCGTAAAAAATCTGATTCTCACGTACCTATTTACCAAATGAATTCTATTTTTGTCCGGTTCAAAATCAACTCTATGAATGGAGCGATACGCTTAGTGCTGATAGGATTACTACTCTTCAATATCTCTCAAGCTCAAACTTCGCAGAACCCGCCTCGCAATTCTCCCTCTACCAATGGTTATTTGCAAAGCGCTATCACAGAAAATAATTCTCAGTTGGGAACCCTTGGCATGCAGCCAATTCAGGTAAAGGAACCCATTAAGGCAAATGTTCAGGGAACCACAACAGGAACTACTCCATCTACTACAACTACTACTACCACGACCACGGGAACCACAGCAAACGGACATCAACAGCCTAGTATAGTACCTCCGGCTCCGGTGCAACCAAATGGCAACGCGGCACTTCCAACAGATACACATAAGGTTTATATTGATACCACAAGGTTACCTAAGTCTGCGATTTATGGACATGATTATTTCCGGAATAAGAATTATCAAATGTTTGATCGTACTACCGATGCACAGGCGATGGGCAACTATGTGATTGGAGTGGGCGATCAGATCGGAATTAATGTATGGGGTTACTCAAGTTACAGTGGCTCTTACTCTGTAGATCAAACAGGAAGTATTATGCCTGAAGGTGTAGGCAAAATTTATGTGAAAGGATTGACTCTCGATAAAGCAAAACAGCTAATCAGAAGTCGCTTTGCCACCTATCTTGATATGCCCAATTCACAGATTGAGGTCACAATCATTTATTCAAGGGTGATTTCAGTGAATATCGTTGGAGATGTTTTCAATCCTGGGTCTTACTCCATCCCCGCATTAAACACAGCATTTAATGCGTTGATCGCCTCAGGCGGACCAACAGATTTGGGGACCGTACGTCAGATTTTCGTGAAACGCCAGGGACAAACCGTGAGAACGCTGGACGTTTATAAGTTTTTACTTGATCCGAATAGCAGCACTGACTTTTTCATGGAGAACAACGATTACATTTTTGTTCCTGCAGCAGATAGAATTGTTTCAATTGGTGGTGAGGTAAACCGACCTTTTAAATATGAATTAATTGATGGGGAAGATTTGAACGATCTTATAAAATATGCGGGCGGTCTCACATCCAAAGCGTACACTCAAGCAATACAGGTAAAAAGATTTACCGGTGGTCAATTCGTTTTACAGGATGTCAATCTCGACAGTCTTGGTCGCGTGAAAGGAAAATTTCCTTTAATGAATGGTGATGAAGTGCTAATTGGAACTGTACCTCAGGAAATTTTCAAATTTGTTAAGGTTAGTGGAGCAGTAATGCAACCGGGGCAGTATGCTTTCAGTGATGGAATGCGCGTAAGTGATCTTCTTTCTAAAGCGCACGGTTTAACACCGTCAGCTATGACGGATCGGGCTTATATTGTTCGCAAAAATCAGGATCTCAGTTCTACCTATGTTGCCTTCAATCCCGACAACGTTGTTAAGAACGCTAATTCTTCTGAAAATCTGAAATTGCAGAACCTCGATGAGATTGTATTTTTTGATAAGAAAACATTTACCGATTCTACTTATGTAAATGTGAGTGGTGCTGTTCGTTTGCCAGGTAAATATTCTTATGCGGTTGGAATGACAGTAGGCGATCTCATCTACACTGCGGGGGGAATCAAACCGGAAGCAGGTGGAACGCGCATCGAAATTTCCCGATACAAAAGTGATGCAAGTGGAAAAGGTGGTGGTCCTTCAGTGGTTGCTACCTATCCAATAGATAGCGCCCTGAATATCGGAGATGATGGCGGCAGTTTCAGACTTAATGCTTATGATTTTGTTTTTATCCGTTCAGTTGTTTCTCGTGATAGCCAGATGGTGGTGACTTTGAAAGGTGAGGTAATGTATCCCGGAAGCTATGCTCTAACCAGCAAAACGGAAAATCTTGTAAGTGTTATTGAACGAGCAGGTGGTTTAACTCAGTGGGCTGATGCCAGTCAAACTACATTGGTTCGCAGTGATGAAAATCGCGGTATCGTAACCATGGAGCTAGACAAGGCGCTGAAAGATCCTGCAAGTCGTTACAACGTTATTTTAAAAGCAGGAGATGTTATCAATGTTCCCATAACAAATGATCTTGTAACCATATCCGGAATGATCAACTATCCTTACAAGGATTCACTGGGGTTTATCAATACACCTTATAACTCGGGAAAGAGTGCTAAATGGTACGTCAAAAATTTTGGGTTGGGCTTTGATAAGTATGCAGAGAGAAAACGGACCTATGTTATTCAACCCGGAGGAACAGTAGAAGGAACTAAACATTTCTTATTCATCCGCACATATCCAAAGGTGGAGAAAGGCGGATATGTGGTAGTTCCATATACCCAGCAAGCTGCCATTGATGAAGCTAAAGCGCTGTCTAAGGAAGGTATCAGCTCCGATGGAACTGTTGCTACCGTAGTGCCGCCCAAACCTATCGACTGGAACCAGGTAATTGAAAGTGCAATGATCAAGATTACAGGTTTGCTGACATTGTATGTTCTTATTACCCGAATTAATTTCTAACGCTATTCAATTTCAGAAATGAACCAGGAACAACCGCAATACCGGATTCCTCCCACATACAATCGTGAAGATGACGAAATTCAGATTGGGCCTTTTTTCACGAATTTGAAGCTTTCATTTTTCTTCATTCTCAAAAAATGGTACATACTGCTTTTATTCATCGCTATTTTCAGTGGACTTGCTCTTGCTTATAAAGTGTGGTATGGAACGAAGTGGATTGCAACAACACAATTCTCAGTTGAAGGAGAAACAACATCCAGCGGACTAATAAGTACCGCATTGTCATTGGCAAATGCTTTAGGTTTGCAAAGCTCAACGTCTAAGACGAATACTTATGACAACAATTTCTTTTCTCAACTAATACAATCCCGCAAAGTCATTAAAGAATCCTTGTTGACAGAATCAGTAGTAAACGGGAAAAAAGATCTTCTGGCAAATCATTACATCACTATTTATCACTGGCGCGAAGGTTCCCTGCTTCATACCGGTTGGAACAAGATTCCTCATCTGAAAGATTTTTATTTCAAGGATAAATCGCTGGATCAACTCAATTCGCTTGAGGATAGCATTCTGAGTGTGATTTATGAAGACATCATCAATAGTAATATTGAAGTGACTTACGATGAAGCGACTCCCTTTAACATTGCCACCTTCACCACACGCAATCGTGATTATTCAAGAAATATGATGAAGGTGATGGTCGATAAGTCTGCCAGTTATTACATGGATAATGTTTATACGCTCAATAAAAAGAATCTTGGAATAGCAGACAATAGGGTTGACTCTTTGGGCCGCGAATTGAAAAGACTCGATTACCGCGTAGCAAGCATGAGAGATGTTAGCAATAACATGATTGCCCAAAAGGGACTGGTTGGGGTGAATTCCGCTGCAAGAGATCAAACATTACTTAATACTCAATATTCGGCAGCAGTCAATAATGTTGAGATGGCCAAGGTAACCTTACTTACGACGGCACCCATTCTTCAGATCATTGATGATCCTGTTTTCTCTACAGAGATTTCTTATGTTCGGTGGTACATGGCACTTATTGTTGGTGCGTTTCTTGGAATTTTCTTTGGAGGCATTTATCTTCTGATTGCAAGAGCGGTAAAACTTTCAAATCAAAAGATGAAGGAGAGACAGGAGAAAATGCAACAGCAAAATCCTGACACAGCAGCTGCCTGATTCACAAAGTGTTTAATTTCTTTTCCAGAAGAAAAAAAAGTATAACTGAATCGGTTGTTCCGATCACGGTCGATTTGCATTCACATTTGTTGCCGTCTCTTGACGATGGTGTTGCTACAGAGGAAGAGTCATTGGAGTTAATTCGTGGATTAATGGACTTGGGGTATCGAAAATTCGTTACCACACCGCATATCTATCTAGGTAATTACAATAATTCCAAATACACAATTCTTCCGACGCTCGAGAAACTTCAAACCTCACTTAGATCAAATCATATTTCAGCTACGGTAGAAGCTGGCGCAGAATATTTTTTCGATGAATTTTTTATTGAGAAAGTTTCAAAGAAAGAACTACTCACCTTCGGTGAGAATTATGTCTTGTTTGAGTTAGGATTTTCTGTACGTCCTCTCATGGTTGAAGAGATTATTTTCCAGATGCATGTAGGGGGGTATAAACCTGTTTTAGCTCACCCTGAGCGCTATTCTTTTTTTCACGATCGAAAATTGAAAGAATTAGAAAAATTGAAAAACACCGGCGTGCTTTTTCAATTAAACCTTATGTCATTGAATAATCAATATGGAAATTACGCCAGAGATATCGCAAGGGAGTTGATCGAGCAAAACATGATTGAATTTGCGGGAAGTGATATTCATCGTCCCATTCAGCTTCGATCGCTTTCCGAATCACTGCAGGATAAGTATTTTTTCAAGCTCCTCGCTTCAGGAAATTTACTTAACGAAACTCTTTAAGACATTAAAAAAGAAAGCTCCGGTTTTCCGGAGCTTTCAAAATATTTTTTTTGATTCTTAGAAAGAAGGACAATAGATTTTCTTGTAGTGTTTTGGGGGAGTCACATTTCCAATGTAAACTAAAGACACCTCAAAACCACCCTTGCCTCCGGTAGCCGGATTCAAATCAGAAGAGATATTTACATCATAACTTAAACCTGCTTGAATGCCCTTCATCATAACACCCACTGTTGGGATAATATCGTAGTGCAAGCGGTTGAATACACCGACATAGAAAATTTGGGGAACGCCGCGAACTGACTGGTTAGTATTGTAACCGAAGTTTGCTCCCCAAACCATTTCGTTGTCATTGTTTTGGATCTGGTACTGCGCAAATGGGAAGATGTAAACTTTTTTTCCTGCACGTACTGCATAACTACCATGCACGACGAAACGCATGTCAAGTGGATTTTCACCAGCCTCAAAGAACGTTTCGTTAGGAGTTGTGAGGTGAAATGCAGCGGCGCCAATTTGAAAACGACTGTGATTATTCGGAACACCGTATAGCAAAGCTCCCGCTGCAAAATCAGTATATGCGATTTGCTGGTACTTGAAATTCTCTGCGGTAATATTATTGAAACCTAATCCATCAAATTCATCAGTAAAATTTAAGTTATTGAAGTCAATGCTTTTTTGAACAAGACCACCCTGCAATCCCACAGCTAAATGATAATTTGCTTCACGGTCCAATGCCTGATGATAGGCAAGTGAAAGCATTGCGGTGAAGTTTCTCAAATTGCCATCACCGGAACGATCATTTAGCAACAAAAGACCAACACCTAAATAGTTACCATTGAATTTGCCACTGAACAATTTGGCATCACCCGAAATTGAAGGCGTTGAATACACAAATGGTGAACTAATGCTCGACCATTGATTCTTGTAAATGCCACTGATTCGATAGGTGCCATCCATGGCTCCGGTCAAAGCCGGATTGAACGTCAGCGGTGAATAATAGAATTGTGAAAAGTGGATGTCTTGCCCTTTAGATGTAAATGCAGCAATAGATAGCAGCAAGAAATAGGGTAAAAATTTTCTCATCGTTTGTAGAGTTTATCCAATATCTAGTAGTGCTTTGCGCTTCTAAAAATAGAATACTTTTTCGAAATTGAATAAAAGACGTAAGAAAATTCTTTATCGCTGCATCTTGCTTCCATAACTAAGATCCCCGGCATCTCCTAACCCCGGTACAATGTAGGCATTCGAATTCAGTTCATTGTCTATGGAGCAGGCCCAAATGGTAACGTCAGGAACATTTTGAATCACCCAATCAATGCCGGGCTTTGCAGCAATCACACAAGCAAGATGTGTATGTTTTGGTTTCCCATGCCTGAACATCTGTTGAAGGGTGGTCACCATACTACGACCGGTTGCCAGCATAGGATCGGCAAGAATGAATATGCGATCGTTGAGAGGTGGACAGGAGACATACTCCAATGCAATTTCGAAAGTTCCATCATCATTATGTTTTCTGTATGCAGAGATGAAGGCATTGTCAGCATAATCAAAAAAATTGAGCAAACCCTGATGAAGAATAACGCCGGCACGAAGAATTGCGCCGACAATGGGCTGCTCTTTCAACACCTGCGCTCTTGTCATCGCAAGTGGCGTCTGCACATCTTTCATCACATAGGGAAGTTGCTTGCTGATCTCATAGGCTAGAATTTCACCACACCGCTCGATATTTTTTCTGAAACGGTGTCGGTCTGTTTGAATAGCAACATCACGTATTTCAGAGAGATATTGATTGACTAATGAATTGGATTGGCTCAGGTCAATAACGGGCATAGATGAAAAATAATTGCGCTCGAAAAGTAACAGATTTTATGTTTGGTTGCGCAGAGTTGGTTCGTGCTCAGGCTTCGCCCAATAATTCTTCAAGATTACTTCTCCAGTTTCTCCACTGGATTTTTTCACTCAACAAATCATTATGCGCAAGAAACTGAAAGTAGCCACTGACTTTCTTCACTTCATTCATCAATGATCTTGTTTTCATGAATGCATCATTGGAAGAAAGTTTCTGATAGTAATGCAGCGTTGCATCCATCACGGTGAAAGGGAAAATTCTAAGAGAAGTAATTTCCTCTCTTGACAAATCATACCAGAAAAATGTAGCGGCAATTCCGGCGCGAAAACCAACCTCGGAAGCAAAGCCCATGGTGTAATCTTCCGTTATACCATTTGAAATTAATGTTTGGTATGTGACAGGTAATTTCAGTTTGAGATAATGTTGACGGTTACGAAGAATTTTTTCCCCTGTTATTTCAGAAAGTCGATCTGATTCAATCTTTACTCTTTCCGGATGATTGTTTGAGGCAAAGCTGCTGTGAATACCGACCTCATATTTCTCTGCAATCCTTTTAATCAATGATTGAAGTTCTGAATTCTTCCATGAAATGTTTTTGTCGTACTTGGCATAATCGCCGAGCAGAAAAAAATAAATAGGTTTTATATGAAATTTCTCGTGAAGCGAAAACTGAAAATCGAATGTGTCGTACGGATCACTCTCTGATCCGGATAAAACTTTTGCCCTTGTCCGAAATTCTTTTAAATCAAACTTCCAAAGTGATTTCGCAAATCCTCCTGCGTTACGAAGAAATCCTTTTCCATTGTATGCAAAAGCAAAATCTATGTCGTAGGTGAGTTGAAATTGATACCAGGTTGGTTGAGAGACAAACCCAGGGAATTTTTGTTGCAGCAATTCTTTCAGGAAAAGTGCATAGTAGTTCACCACCGGTATCTCATGAAAACCATTTTGAACTGCAATGTTTTTTTGATCAGGAAATCTTCCAGATTTATCTGGTGCGAAAGACAAATATTCTTCATATCGTGAGACGAGGTAAAATGTGGCAGCAAAAGGATCGAATGGAAGTTCACTTGAATTATCGTGAGCAAATAATGTTTTGATTCCATTCCATTCGCCGAATGAAATCTTCTGTTCGCGAATTCCTGATTCAAACAAAAGATCATGAGCAAGTATAAAACTCTCATTGGAGAGCTTCTTTTTGCTGTAATTCAGTTTGGGTCCATGATAAGATTCGAACTGCTCCATATCATTTGTGATCTGATAAGTTGTTTTTATCAGTTCGTTAAAAAACAGTTGCATGACATATTGAAGACGGGAAGAGATTTGTTGAGCGTAGATCAGAAGCATCTTCAGTAAAAAATCCTTAGTAGAACGATTCTCCTTTCAAATATTTTGTCTTAAGCAAAGAGCAAATTTTGTATCGGGGATCATGTGTGTCATTCCAAACAGCATCGAGTGTTTCGTAAACATCTTTAATTCCTATTTGATCGCTCCACTCAAAGGGTCCGAAAGGATAATTAGTCCCGAGTTTCATTCCCTTATCGATATCTCCCATCGAAGCAGTTCCTTCCTGCAGAGTGAAACAAGCTTCGTTGATGATCATGCAAATTACCCGCGGCGTTGCCATCCCTGTACGATCTTGAACCTCGAGAAAATCAATTGATAGCTCTTTTGCAAGAGCTTCAAAACGATCATAGCTTTTTCTGGCATTAAATGAAACTTCCCACTTGCTCCGATCAATGAAAGTTGGCAATGCATTAATTCCTGTCACCGCACTTTTCAGTTCTGATCCTGATTCATGAATCATTTTTGTCAATGATTTTTTCACCGCAGACAAAATGAGCAGGGAATTTTCCGGAAGCGTGAAGTACGATGAAGATTCAGTTCGTTCATCAGCATTCAGGTCTATGATGACATCAAATTGGTCAATTGATTCCCTTTTATGAAGCACTGAATTATCATAGATGAAATCGTATTTCATTTTTTTCTTTAGTTCAGAAACCCGTCTTTCATCGCCGGCCACAACAATTTTCATTTCCATTATCTTTCTTCAAACAAATGTAACCATGAGTCACAGAAATTTATTGCAAGTATCTCTTTCATTTTCTTAATGAACTTTCTCATTTTTCAATTGCACAAAACCTGAGTATTTTGCCCTCTTCACATCAAACTATGAACAAGCAAATAATTCAAATACCCGGAGCGCCGCAACCGATCGGTCCCTATAGTCAGGGGGTGATAACCGGCAACATGCTTTTTATTTCCGGGCAGGTAGCAAAAGATCCTTCCACCGGAAATCTTGTTTTGTCAGATATCAAAAGTGAAACGAAACAAGTGATGGAAAACCTTCGAAATATTCTCGATGCTGCGAAATATGATTTTTCGAATGTGATGAAGACAACAATTTTTCTCACCGACATGAAAAATTTTTCTGCAATGAATGAAGTGTATGGCTCTTATTTTACCGGTGATTTTCCGGCCCGCGAAACTGTTCAGGTAAGTGCTCTTCCATTGGGAGTAAACGTGGAGATTTCCATGATTGCTGTTAAGTAATGCTTTTTTATCTGCCGGTAAGGTATATCCCTGCCACTATCATTGCCATTCCTCCAACATCGATCCATTGAATGGTTTCTCCATCAAGCATTCCCCACATCAAAGCCACAATAGGCATCAGATAAGAAACGGATGCTGCAAACAAGGAAGAGGTGCGGTGAATAAGGCGATTAAAAATAACGGATGCCAATGCTGATCCCAATACAGCAAGTATCGTCACATAACCTAATGAAACCAATGCCTGTGGATTCTCATTCATGATCGAAACAAAATCGGTTAGGAAGAGAAATATCAGAGCAGGTATAAGAACCATCGTAAAAGAGATGGATGTTATCGTGAGGGGATGAACATTGTGTAAAAATCTCTTAATAAGGTTGGCACTTAGTCCATAAGAGATAGTTGCAATCACAATCAAAAGTCCGTAAGAAGCATTGGAGGTTGTACCATGAGAAGGTTGAAAAACCAAAAGTAAAATTGCTCCTAAGAAAGCGCTAATGACTCCCACCAATCGAATCGCTTTGAATGGTGCGTTAAAAAAAAGCAGACCAAGAACAAGCACCCAAACAGGTGACAAGGAATTAAGAATGCCCGCGAGTGAACTATTTATGTGAGCTTGCGCAGCCGGAAATAAGAAAGCAGGAAAAAAGTTTCCAAAAAAACCTTGCCCCACAATTATTTTCGTTTGTTTCCAGTTAACATATTTTTTTCTATGAAGGGCAAAGGGAATGAGAACGATTGCAGTGATAATAATTCTCAGCAATGCGACTTGTTCCGGGTGAAAAGCTTTTAATCCTTCCTTCATGAGAATGAAAGAACTTCCCCAGACAACAGCAAGGAGGATGAGTAAGAACCAATCGTTTGCTTTTGGGTGTTGATCCATTTAGATGAAATGAACAATCACATTTGTTTCCTCCGAAGAAACCGGAAGAGAAATCAAATTTTTTGTCGCCGGACCTGTTAACACATCCCCTTGTAGCGAAAACTCAGAATGGTGACATGGACATATGAATTTATCAGCGACCAGATTCACAGAGCAGCCTTTGTGTGTACAGTACATTCGCAAGGCGAAATAGCTTCCATCAGCTTGCTTAGTCACGTAGAGGGGTTGGTCATATTTCTTTGCAGGAATAACAACAAAATTTTTATCGGAGAAAGTAGAGGCGGGAATGCTGAGTTCATTTGCAGTTTCGGTAAACGAAGGAACAGAAGAAGTTGCACGATTGGAAGTTCCACAAGAAGAAAGCATCGAAATAGTCCCCATGCAACAGATACAGGCACTCAGTGTACAGGCTTGTTTTAGAAATTCTCGACGCGATTCATTTTTCATAATGGAATGATTTTGCTTCTGACAAAGCACTGCGTACAAAGTAAACGATTTTCTTTGCGAAGAATATTTTCATGAATCAACGCTTGGCCATACTTGATCTTGGAACAAACACCTTTCATCTTTTGGTGCTGGAGGTGGTAGCGGATCAAACATTTCATGTACTGTTCAAAGCAGAGGAATTTGTAAAGCTCGGCGAGGAGGGGGTGGAAAGAATTGGAGATAAAGCTTTCGGGCGAGGAATAGCACAAATAAAAAAATACAAAGCCGTTCTCGACGATTTGAAACCTGAACAGATCGTTGGTTTCGGTACGGCGGCTATTCGCAAAGCATCAAACGGCGATGAGTTTGTGAAAGCCGTCAAGGAAATTATCCCGATTGAACTGCGTAAAATTTCCGGCGATGAAGAAGCAGAATTAATTTATCAGGGTGTGAGACAGGCAGTAAGACTAGAAGATCATCCTGTTCTTATTATGGATATTGGAGGTGGAAGCACTGAATTCATTATTGCCAACAGGGAAAGGATTTTCTGGAAGCAAAGTTTCTCGATTGGGGGATCGGTTTTGAGGAGCCAGTTTCATCGTCGGGAACCGATCAGTGCGATTGAGCAAGTGAACCTGATTCATTTCTTCCAACATGAATTAAGTCCATTAGCGGAACAGATAAAAAATTTTCCTGTTCGGCATTTAGTGGGAGCATCCGGATCATTCGATACAATGGCAAGCCTGGTTTCAGAAAACATTCACGGACGCGGTCTTGACCCAAACGAACTTTATACTGAAATTGCTATGCGCGATTTCTATTTAATGTGTGAGAAACTGATTCAATCTACCCAGGAAGAAAGATTAAAAATGAAAGGACTTATTTGGTTTCGTGCTGAAACAATCGTGGTAGCAAGCATCCTTGCAGGTTTTGTAGTAGAATCCTTTAATATTCGTCGCATCAGTCGATCAGCGTATGCATTAAAAGAAGGAGCGTTAGCGAAAATGATTCAAGAAAAAGAGCATTAAAGAATTTCTGCACTCCGGTTAAAACTTTCATCAAGAGAGATAAGTGTTTCCGTTCGCTCAATTCCTTTGACATTTTGCAGATGATCATGCAGGACTCTTCGCAAATGTTCCATATCCCGGCAAACAATTTCTGCAAACATGCTGTAGTTTCCTGTGGTGTAATTCAATCGGACTATTTCGGGAATCTTCTTTAACTCTTTTGCTACTGCATCATATAGCGAACTTTTTTCCAGGTAGATTCCAATGAATGCTGTAATGTCATATCCGATTTTTTTCAGGTTGATGTGATACTTCGATCCGGTGATCACACCCAGTCGCTGAAGTTTTTTCATTCGAACATGAATTGTTCCTGCCGACACAAAGAGTTTTCTCCCCAAAACTTTGTAGGAGACGGAAGCATCCTTAATCATCTCGCTGATGATTTGCAAATCCAATTTGTCAAAATCAAATTTCATTGACATAGAAACCGTACTTTTTAAACAACGTCAAAAATATAATTCAATATTTGAATGAAATCGAAAATTTTTAAAATTCTTTCGAAATTCTTCAAGCATTACTAAAACCACTATTAGCTTTGAGAGTGTTACAAGTTCTTTTCGTTTGAGGTAAGTGCAGGTAACCGGGAGTGACACATGAATCAGCCGATTCATTGCTTTTTATCCTCTCAATTTTGCGTTTGAAAGATCTGGTGAAAATCTTTCAACCACTTCGGTTACCTGCTTTCTTTTTTAGTGAGTTTCTGTAATCGTTCCGCAGCTTTTTCAAGTGTTGCGTTCTCTTTTGCGAAACAAAATCGAAGCATCTTGTAATCCATTCCATGATGATAGAACGAAGAAACAGGAATGGAAGCCACTCCCAGTTCCTTAGTTAACCGCACAGCAAAATCATAATCTTTTTCATCAGTAATTTTTTCGTAGCCTACACATTGAAAGTAGCTGCCGGAAGAAGGATTAATAGTGAAGGGCAATGATCCGATAAGCTTGTTGAAGTAATCCCGTTTAGACTGATAAAATTCCCGGAGACCAAAGTAGTAAGAGGGATCTTTCATCATTTCCGCAAAGGCATGTTGAATGGGAGTGTTAGAGGAGAACACAATGAACTGATGTGCCTTCCTGAATTCTTTCATTAACTCCGCAGGAGCAAGACAGTAACCCATTTTCCATCCCGTATTGTGATAGGTTTTTCCGAAAGAAAAAATCACAAAAGCACGCTCCGCAAGCGTGGGATATTTTAAAATGCTTTGGTGTTCGAGGTCATCAAAGATGATGTGCTCGTACACTTCATCACTCAGAATGATGATATCAGTGTTCTGGGTGATGCGCTGCAACTGCCGAATATCATTGGCATTCAAAACTGTTCCGGTAGGATTATGAGGCGAATTGATCATGATCATTCGCGTTCTCTGACTAATAAGTTTCTTTACTCCATTCCAGTCAATTTTGTAATCCGGTGGTTGCAATTCAAAATAAATAGGAATTCCGCGATTCAATTCTATCGCTGGTGCATAACAATCATAGGCCGGTTCAAAGACGATCACTTCATCACCTTCATTGATGACAGCCGTAATAGCCGCATAGATTGCTTGTGTTCCACCGGCAGTAATGGTAATTTCTGTTTCGGGGTTATAAGATGATTTATAAAGTTGCAGTGTCTTTTCGGCAATCATTTCCCTAAGCGATAAAATTCCCGGCATCGGTGCGTATTGGTTAAGTCCTTTACGCATGAACTGCTCGACCAATGAAATCAATTTCTCATCACACAAAAAATCGGGAAACCCCTGTGATAAGTTGATTGCATCATTTTCATTCGCCAGTGCTGACATTACCGTAAATATGGTCGTACCGGTTTTTGGAAGTTTCGATTTTACGTGAGATGGAAATTCAGGCATTTTCTTGTCAATAATAAAGCGTGACGATCGCCACGCTTTCCGATGTGAAGTTGCAAACATTTCGTTATCACCAATAACTTCGTTGGCATAATTTTTTAGCTCTAGGTATAATTCATTTTATTTGCGGCACGGGACAACTAAAAATGCAGACACTATTTGCAGTCGTATTTATTTTTTTCAGTTCCATAAACATGTCATTGGATGTAGCATCCAGCGAAGTGGTTTCTCATCAGCTTTGGGATGAGTTAGTAAGTAAGTATGTGAATAGAACGGGAGCCGTGAATTACCTGGGAATGAAAACTGACGAGGCGAAACTTCAGAGTTACCTTCATCTTCTTTCACAGAATCCTCCTTCAGAAAATTGGACAAGAAACGAGCAGATCGCTTATTGGATTAATTCATATAACTCCTACACAATTCAAATCATACTTAAAAATCTTCCGGTAAAAAGTATACGGGATATTGACAACGGAAAAGTTTGGGATGAAGTTTTTATTCCAGTCGGATCGAAAAAATATTCGCTCAACAATATTGAACACGATATTCTACGCAAGCAATTCAGTGATCCAAGAATCCACTTTGCATTAAATTGCGCGTCAGCTTCATGTCCGAAATTATTGAATGCAGCTTACAATGCCACTGATCTTGACAAGCAACTGGCAACGCAGGCCAAGGAATTTGTAAATGATCCCTCAAAAAACAAAATTGCGACTGATAAGCTGCAACTTTCAAGTATTTTCGATTGGTATAAAGAAGATTTTACGAAGAAGGGAACATTGATTGATTTTTTGAACCAATACTCTTCAGTAAAAATTTCTTCAACCGCAACGATTTCATTTCTTAATTACGATTGGTCACTCAACGATTAGCATGGGACAAGAACTGCTGATGATATTTGTAAAGAACCCGGTGCCCGGAAAAGTAAAAACCCGGTTGGCAAAAACTATGGGAGCTGATAAAGCATTTGAAATTTATCAGGAGTTGCTTGACCACACGCATCGTGTTACCAAAAACCTGTCGATCGATAAAGCTGTAATGTACTCTGATGAAATTATCGACGGCGACGTATGGGATAAGGGTAATTATGAGAAATGGGTGCAGGAGGGAAGTGATCTCGGAAAGCGGATGCTCAATGCTTTCAAAAATGCATTTCAAAAAGGATATCGTAAAGCGGTAATTATCGGAAGTGATTGTTTTGAGATTACATCTAAAATAATTTCAGAATCATTTGAAGCCATTCCTCAAAACAATTTTGTAATCGGACCAACCCATGATGGAGGTTACTATTTGATTGGAATGACTGCGCTGCACACTGCACTTTTTAAAAATAAGAAGTGGAGTTCTGAGGAAGTACTTCAGGATACTTTGATTGACATTCGAAATATGAATGGGTCATACAAACTTCTTGCAGAGCTTACGGATATCGATACAGAAGAAGACCTTCTTCAATCAAGACGCCCTTCGTAGTTTTTCATGATTCATTTTTATTTTTCTTATTTGCGTTGAATAGTTTACTTTCTTCGCCCTGCAAATTTTCAGTGTGACTATAGATCAAATAAATGAAGCCGCTGAATTTCTAATCCAGCAAGGAATAATAAATCCTGTTGCAGGAATTATTCTCGGTACCGGATTGGGGAATCTTGCTTCACGAATAGAAAACGAAATTGAAATCGACTATTCTCAAATACCACATTTTCCTGTTTCTACGGTAGAGTTTCATCAAGGGAAATTGATCTATGGAAATCTCTCAGGCAAAAAAGTGATTGCCATGCAGGGAAGATTTCATGCGTATGAAGGATATACTATGCAACAGATTACATTCCCGGTACGCGTTCTTAAATTGCTTGGTATAAAATATCTGTTGATCTCGAATGCAGCAGGTAGTGTGAATCCTCTTATCAAAAAAGGATCACTGATGCTGATCGATGATCATATCAATCTTCAAATCAGTAACCCGCTTACGGGAAAAAATTTGGATGTGTTCGGTCCGCGATTTCCCGATATGAGCCAACCTTATAATAAGGAGTTAAACATCAAAATTGGAGAGATCGCGGCTGAACTCAATTTGCCTGTACATACAGGTGTCTATGCTGCCGTAATAGGACCCAATCTTGAAACAAGAGCTGAATATCGTTTTCTGAGAGTTATTGGTGCAGATGCAGTTGGCATGTCAACGGTTCCTGAAGTGATAGTTGCCAATCATATGAATCTGCCTGTTGCCGCTGTTTCAGTGATTACAGATGAATGTGATCCTGATAATCTGAAGCCGGTGAGCATTGAAGAGATAATTGCTACTGCCGCTAAAACAGAAGTGGCGCTCACTACAATATTCGAGAACTTGTTTAACCAATTTTAATCTACTGTTCTCCGAAGCATTATTTTTGAATGAGTGATTAAACAAGTTGTATTTCCTTTCATAGTTCTTCTGTTTGCATGTCGTTACCAAACAAAGCAAGCAACCCTTTTCCTGAGCGAGTCGGATCACTACAATAATTTGAAACAAATCCATGCCTTGAACTCTCAAATGCTAAAGCAGCTAAAGATGTATGGTGTGAATGCGGGGAGCGGGTTGAGCCTGGATTTCTATTATGTCACAAATGATTCTGTTGATGCGCAACATCTGTCTGTTGAATTGGAAAAATGGGGGTATCATGCTAACCGGGTTCACCGTTCTTCAAAAGATCAAACGCTGTGGGTAGTTTCTGCAAGCTCGTCAAGAGTAAATATGGATTCCTCTTCATTAAATACCTGGACCGATGCTGCATGTGAACTTGGCTATAAAAATGATTGCCGCTTCCAGGGCTGGAGTCCTGTTACCGAATAAAAAAATCCCCGCCCAACCGGCGGGGATTCTTCGTCCAAAAAATTTATCGGCGGATCAGGGCTTCGAATTAAGCGGATTGTCTTTTACCGTTTTCCTGCAATAATCAATCAGCTTCTGCATATCTTCAGGATGATTGCCTGTTGCTTCAAAGTCATCACACTTGCTCAATATCACTGCATCATTGCGCTGAACCATCGCGATAAATGTTTTATTGAATGAAAGCGAATCGGTGCTTTGCAACAAGCGCACGGAATCATTCTGATCTTTCGTGAGAAAGTAAGGCACTTCCACCTGGTACGGAATCGAAACGATCTTGATTTTATCCTTCACCAGCGTATATCTTTTCCTTATTAACTGCGCCGATTGAATGATAGACTGATCGTGACTTTTGAAGGTGGCGGCATTGGCCAATTTTGCCGTATACCACGATGCATTGGTCATGTCAACAAGAAATTTCTTGGTGGCATCATCTGCCTCAAGCACCGGCCCCTCCTGAATCTTTGATGTCCCCGCAGAAGTTGACTCCTGCTGTTGTTTTTGAGAACTATTGCATGCACTCAGCGCTGCGATAGCTATAATCAGATAAATCCTTCTCATGGTATCAGTATTGCGTTTTGAATAAATGGCTTGGCAATAACTAACACGCTCATCTGTCTTTTTAATTGTCCGGCATCTTCGCCATCTGACTCCTGAAGCAATCAAATTTGACATTTTTATCCATTTGCTCAATCATAGAAGTAAGCAAATCATTATAACTCTTAATGTCATTTACACGCTTCCAATCTTCGCTTCTCCGACAACCCCATTGCGGGGCAAACTTTATGCGATACCATTTATTGTTTTTGTCATAGATGAGTGTAAAAGTTTTCATTTCGCTTCCATTGTCGAAATAGAATTCGAAATAAGTAGTGATTACAAGATCGCGTACCATTCCGGGGATTTTGATAGCGTTTGCCATTCCGGCATTATCAGCAAGCATAAGCGTATAGTAATATCGTGTGGTGCTATACGTTTCAAAGGTGTAAACTCTTGAGCTATCATATTTTAAAGCATAATAAACTTTCTTTCCGGGCCAATTCACCGATGATGCAGTCATTCCTTTTTGCTCCTGCATTAACATTTCCTTCATCAATACCTGAGCATTTGAAGCACTGGCTCCTAATAACAAAAGAAAAGTAATTTTTATTATCCTATTCATGGTTTTTAAATTTTACAGTTGGAATGATTGATTATTTATTTGCGGTCGTATTCGATGCACCACTTCCCAGTTTAATATTCTTCATCACGTTGTCTGCAATACAATGTCCTGATTCAATTCCATCAAGAATGGCTGCTTCAAAGTGAATACCTCCAAACATTCGTGAATATCCTGCTTCTTTTGCTGCATCGAAAAATGACTTAAAGTGCCGTGGATTTAATCCGATAACTTCATTAGTACTATCAGTAAATTCTACGTTATCACCAAAATAGTGAGTCAAAATTTGCGTTGCTGCACCCGAAAAACCGGAATGCCCACTAGGATATTCAGGAAACGGTGGCGTTTCAATGTAGGGTTCCCAATCGGGTTTATTTAAAACCTCATGAATATATGTCACCGGGCGTACACCACTGCCACGGTTGATGTCATATTTAGTTTTCCAAAGAGAAATTGCGATGTTATATTCCGCCATTCCAAAATAGCAGTAGTATTCGCACGTTTGAGCAAGATTGAAATTATGTTTTCTGATTTGCTGTTTCGAAATTTTTGTCCAATGTCCTGGAGGTGTGAAAGTTTCGACCGGATCATCGGCCCAATAAAGAGCTGTTACTCGATCATACTCACTAAAAGATGTATCTATTCCATAAACCTTCTCGCAAAATTTGCAGAAATCTGAAGTAGCATCCTGGCTATACTTAACAGATGGAAATACCTGACATAACTGTGAAGTATCCAATCCTATTGGCCGAAGTGTTCCAAAAAAAGGTTCGTATGCTGTTTTATCAACGTCAGTGGGTTCCCATCTCTCAGGGTGTGAAGGATCACCACCACGAGAGGGTGATTCGTAGATATTATTTTCACGCGTATAATCGTAATTATCTGTTTTCATATAATCAACGACAGCATTTCCTATTTCTTGTCCATACTGTTTTGAGCGTTCAAAGACCTCCTTATTATTCAAAATGCTATCGCGTAGATGATTCATTTTATCACGTTGTGTAACTAAGCTGGTAGTATTTGGACCCATGTATCGCGCAAGACCTTCATCGCAGACAATGTAGGCAGCATTATTTAACACCGTGGGCCAATCATATTCAGCATTAGGATCGAGTTTGGGCACATTATTAAATCCTTTCAGTTGCCCTTCTAAACTATGCCCATCCGGAATTCCACCCACGACAGATTGATACATCGCAACTCCAAGATAACCCAACGCTCTTGCAGCAGGTGGTGGACCTACCCGCTGAAAACGTACCTGGTCACAAAGCATGTCAATCCAGGCAAGTGCCATTTTGTTGTCGAATTCTGTGGCAGGTTTGGATTTTGAATTGTATAGCGCACCTGCTTCGCCGGCTTTGTTACCGGTCTTGCATCCGGAAAAAGCAGTGGCTACCAAAATAGCAGAAAGGAAAACTGCAACAATTGGTTTATTCATAATTAGTGAATTTGAATTTGGAATGATGAGATAATAATGTGCTCGCAAATGTAGAGATTAAACTTTCCCACCGAATTTTTTTGCAACTTTTTTTTCACCGTAATCTCCAATGTGTATGTGTTATTGTAAAATCATTAACAGATGAATTAAACTATTCATCGTATGAAACTCTCTTAAGCGTAAATCTTTACTCTTACATAGAACAATTATTACTGTTATCGCTTCACAAATGAAACCTGACTCGTGAGATCGGGGTTTAACACTCCTCCGATACAGAATGGAAAAATGATTTTGTTAACGATAAGCAAAACGTTTTCAGGCACATTTTCACCACAATACATTTGTTCCCGTAGTAAGTGTAACCGATTATAAGGTTAATATTTATAGCATACTCTTTCTTTAATGTTGTCTATTCAGAATTCCATCTTAAATAACTTCAGATGAAAAATAAGCGTGCACCACTTCTCAGTGCGACTCTTCTTATCATGATCACAGTTTCGGCATGTAGAAACTATGAGCGTGCCTATCAAAGAAATTTTGATTTTCCACCGCCTGATAGCACCAAATTCAATTTGCCGGATGTTGCCTCTGGAAAAATGTTTGATCTGCTTTCCGGAAAATCCACGGGTATTGACTATGTGAACAACGTGCAATTCGGCTTCATGGAAGACAATAACCTTTATGTGAATTATTACAATGGCGCGGGAGTAGCAATGTTAAATTACAATAATGATTCACTTCCTGATTTATACTTCACAGGAAATATTGTTCCGGATGAATTGTATGTGAATGAAGGAAATTTTCAGTTCAAAAAAGTTTCGGACAAAGCGGGAATACTTCGCAAGAATAAAGGATGGAGCACCGGTGTTGCAATTGTTGATATTAACAATGATGGAGTAGACGACATTTATGTTTTGCGTTCACGATGGAAAGATTCGCTCTCACACATCTTCTATGTCAGCAACGGCGATGGAACTTATACTGATCGTGCAAAAGAATATGGCATAGATTGTCATGATTGTTTTTCAATGGGCGCTGTCTTCTTTGATTATGACAATGATGGGGACATGGATTTGTATGTGAAGAATCATCCGAGTGATTATGTTGAACGCATGCGATTTAATAATCTTGAGAAGGTTGAAAAGGGAACCAATCAAAGCGATAAGTTTTACAGAAATGACAAAGGACATTTTACAGATATCTCCAAGCAGGCCGGCATCAACAATCATGGATATGGTTTGGCTGTTTGCGCCGCAGATGTGAATGATGATGGTTATCTGGATATCTATGGATGTAATGATTTTGCGATGTACGATTACTTGTACATAAATCAAAAGAACGGCACATTTAAAGAAGAGTCTGCGGATTATCTTGGAAAAACTTCCATGTTTTCCATGGGTGTCGACATTGCCGACGTTGACAACGATGGATACCAGGATATCGTTACCTGCGACATGCGCTTCGATCACTCTTCACTGCGTCGCTCATTTGCGCTTGGACTTCGCAGAAATGAGTTCAACAATATGGTGACAAGCGGATTTCATTATCAATATGTCAAAAACACGCTGCAGATCAATAACGGAAACAATACATTTTCGGAGATAGCCAATCTTGCTCAGGTTGATGCAACCGATTGGTCGTGGGGTCCGATGTTCTGCGACTTCGATAATGATGGACTTAAAGACATTTTTGTTCCAAACGGATATTACCGATGGCTCAATGTTGATGAACGAGAACTTTACCAGGCAATGCGCGACGCTACGCGCAGAGGCGATAGTGTTGCTTACAATAAGCTTTATTCAATGGTAAGCAAGAAAAAATTGAAAGCGGTGAACTACATGTTTCGTAACAATGGAAACTATCAGTTCACCCGTGAAATGGAAAACTGGGGAATCAATTATCCAACTATTTCACACGGCGCGGCCCTGGGTGATCTTGATGGGGATGGTGATGTAGACATTGTTGTAAACAATCATGAAATAGGACCATTAGTTTATCGTAATAATGAAAACAGCGTAGCAGGAAATAACTGGGTAGAATTTAAGTTTAAGGGCTATGAAAACAATTTGGAGGGCATGGGCGCAAAAGTTTATTTATGGACGAAGAGCGGATTGCAGATGGCACAACATCACGTCATTCGCGGATATCAATCTTCCTCTGAAAATCTCATGCATTTCGGACTTGCGAAAGATGATACCATCTACAAAGTGATTGTCCAATGGTTGGACGGAAAAGAACAAGAACTCACTAACCAAAGTCCTAATCATGTGATCACTCTTGATCATAAAGATTCGGGTCCGAAAAAATTTGATTGGAAGAAACAGTATCAGCCGATGATGGTCAATGCAACCAATAAACTTGGTATCGATTACGTGCATTCCGAGAATGACTATGAAGATTTCAGAAAAGAAATTTTGCTTCCGCATAAGTTAAGCCAGTACGGCCCAGGCTTAGCCGTTGCCGATGTAAATGGCGATGGAATGGAAGATTTCTATGTAAGTGCCGCACTAAGAGGAGAGGGAAAGTTGTATTTGCAAACAACAAACAAAACTTTTGAAAAAGCTCCGTCGCAACCCTGGGCAACCGATAACAAAGCCGATGTGCTTGGTGTACTTTTTTTTGATGCAGACGGAGATGGAGACATGGATCTTTATTCGGTAACCGGCGGGAATGAGTTAAAGAACGGAGACCCAGGCTATGCTGATATCATTTATATCAATGATGGAAAAGGAAATTTCTCTAAGGCATCCGGTGCTCTGCCTGATTTAAACGGTAGCGGATCCTGTGTGACTGCAGGAGACTATGATGGCGATGGTGACCTTGATTTATTTGTTGGGGGAAGAGTGGTACCTGCAAATTATCCAATGCCGGCAAAGTGTTCCATCCTCAAAAATGATAAAGGCAAATTCACGGATGTAACGAAAGAAGTAGCCCCTGAGCTTGACAAGGGCGGATTAATTTGCTCGTCGATATGGAGTGATTACAACAATGATGGCAAAATGGATTTGATTATTGCCGGTGAATGGACACCCATTACCATTTATAAAAATACAGGCAGCAAATTCGTAAATGCCACCAAAGAAGCCGGACTCACCGACTATACAGGTTGGTGGAATAGCATCATTGCAGGCGATTTCGACAATGATGGAGACATCGATTACATCGCGGGCAATGAAGGGCTCAATTCCAGATATTATCAGCCAACGAAGGATCAGCCGGTAGAATGTTTCTGCAGTGATTTCGATGCAAACGGAACACAGGATCTCGTGATGTCAGTTTACAATTTTGGAAAACCGTATCCGGTTAAAACAAGACTCACCATGACGGAAGAAATTCCCTCTATAGGAGAGAAGTTTCCTTTGTACAAACAATTCGCTCTTGCAACCACTGAAGAAGTTTTTGGTAAAGAAGCACTCGCAAAAGCAATGCATTTTTCTGCTACTACTTTTGCTTCTTCCATCTTAGTGAATAACGGTAATGGTACGTTCGCAGTAAAGGAACTGCCCATGAAGGCACAGTTCTCTTGTATCTATGGAATGACTACCGCTGACGTTAACAATGACGGCAATCTTGATCTTATTGCACAGGGAAATTTTTATTCTACCGAAACAGAAACAGAAAGACAAGATGCCTGCATCGGTCTCACAATGCTGGGTGATGGTAAAGGCGATTTCAATGTAATTCCCATTCAGCAATCCGGCTTCTATAGCCATAAGGATGCAAAGGCATTGGCAATGATTCATGTCGGAAAAGATGAGACTCCTGTTCTGCTTGGGACGAACAATAACGATTCAATGTTCGCTTACGAATTTGTTCATAGTACAGAAAGAAAAGTGACACTCACGCAGCATGATCGCTATGCAGAAATTTTTTATAAGGATGGAAAGAAGGAGCGGCGAGAAGTAAATGTTGGATCGGGATATTTATCTCAGGGATCGTTGATCATTTCATTCGTTCCTGAACTCGTTGACAAAATTGTGGTCACCGATGACAAAAATCAACAGCGAACCGTTTTTGAAGGTAATGCATTAGCATCCAAATAACATCATCCAAAAAAATGAGACGAGGAAAAATGAGAAATTTTTCAACCCTTTCAATTATAGCCGCAGCAGGATTTTTGGGTGCATTATTTTCTGCCTGCAACAGTAGTACGTACACAAAGTCTGATCTCACAGTGGTTGACTTTCCGACTTATGACAGCACAAAGTTCACTCCGCTTGATCAGCCTTCAGGAAAACTGTTTGACATTCTCACTGACAAATCCACCGGTCTTGACTTCAGCAATGATGTTGGATTCAGAATGCGTAATGATAATAACCAGTATAACTATTTCTACAATGGAGCGGGTGTTGCGGTGTTGAATGCCAACGGTGATTCCCTTCCCGATATTTATTTCAGTGGAAATATTGTAGCGGATAAACTTTTTATCAATGAGGGAAATCTTCATTTCAAAGATGCAAGCGCTGAGGCAGGAATTCTTCAAAAGCAAAAAGGATGGAGCACCGGAGTTTCAATCGTTGACATCAATGATGATGGATATGATGATATCTATGTTTGCCGCTCACGATGGAAAGATTCGCTTTCAAATCTTCTATATGTAAATAATGGTAATAGCACATTCACCGAGAAAGCAAAAGATTATGGTATCGATGCCCCCGGAAGCTATCACATTATGGCTAACTTCTTTGATTATGATAAAGATGGAGATCTAGATTTGTTCCTCGCAAATCATCCAACAGATTGGGTAGAGAAAATGCGGTTCAATAATCTTGAGAAAGTTGAGCAAGGCACTAATCAAACGGATAAGCTATACCGGAACGATAACGGACACTTCACTGATGTCTCAAAACAATCCGGAATCAATACACATGGTTACAGCTTAAGTTGTACCGTAGCCGATTTCAATGGCGATGGTTGGCCTGACTTATATGTTGCAAATGATTTTGCTATGTATGATTATTATTTCGTGAATCAGCGCAACGGCACTTTCAAAGAATCTACACGCGACATTCTCAGGAAAACCTCGCTCTTTGGAATGGGAGCGGATGTGGGTGACATCAACAACGATGGATATCCCGATCTGATGGTTGTGGATATGAAGTTCGATCACTCTTACATGCGTCGATCATTCATGCTGGCACAACGCCGTTCTGAATTCAACAATATGGTGTCAAGCGGATACTACTATCAATACGTTCGGAATATGCTTCAGCTTAATAATGGTAACGGAACATTTTCTGAAATTGGTTGCCTTGCAGGAGTGGACGCAACAGAATGGTCGTGGTCACCATTGCTTGTAGATTTTGATAACGATGGTTACCAGGATCTGTTTATTTCTAATGGCTATTACAAAACATTCAATATCGATGAGCGCGAATTGGTGCAGGGATTAAGAGATGCTACCCGTCGGGGTGACAGCACGATGTTCAACAAGATCGCCGGCATCATCAACAAGAAGAAATTGAAAGATCCCAATGTCATTTTCAAAAACAACGGTGATCTGACATTTAAAAGAATGACCGACGATTGGGGATTTCTTCAGCCCACGATTTCTCACGGAGCGGCCTTTGGTGATTTCGATCTAGATGGTGACGTGGATATCATTACTTCCAATACAGAGCAATCACCATTTCTCTATCGGAATAATGAAAACACAATGCTAAAGAATCATTTTATTGACTTCACGCTGGAAGGCTCAACAAAAAATGATAAGGGTATCGGAACAGAAATCCGTGTGTACACAAAGAATGGCATGCAGTTTCAAACACATCACATTGTTCGGGGTTATCAATCCACATCAGAGAACTTCCTTCATTTTGGTTTGGGGGATGCCACAACTATTGACAAAGTAGTGGTGAGTTGGCCGGATGGCAAAACACAGGAATTAGTCGGATTGAGTGCTGATAAAAAGTATCGATTGAAATACGCCGATGCAAAAGAAAAAGGTCCCGCGACTGAGAAAGCGGCACCTCTTTTTGTCAACGTAACTAACAAATTAAAAATTGATTTCACTCACGAGGAAAATCAGTATGATGATTTCCGGCGGGAATTATTGTTGCCCGAAAAGAATAGCTACTTCGGCCCTGGTTTAGCAGTGGGAGATGTAAACGGAGATGGGCTTGATGACTTCTTTGTAGGTGGTGCTGCACGGCAAAGCAGCGCACTGTATGTTCAAACGGACAACGGAGAATTTACCTCCACTACCGGATACCCGTGGGAAAAGAATGATCAATCCGATTGCCTGGGCGCATTGTTCTTCGATGCCGATGGCGACAATGATCTTGATCTGTATGTCGTTTCCGGTGGTAATGAATTTGCACCAAACGATAAAAACTATCGCGATCATTTTTATCTGAATGATGGAAAAGGAAACTTTAGCGATGCAAGTGATAATATCCCCGACATAAACAGCAGCGGCTCTTGTGTGGTTGCCGGCGATTATGATGGTGATGGTGATCTTGATTTGTTTGTAGGTGGAAGAGTGGATCCTCAGCATTATCCAATGCCCACGCAGAGTTACATCCTGAAAAATGATAACGGCAAATTCGCTGATGTCACTTCCCAAGTAGCTCCTTCACTTAGTAAAGCCGGAATGGTATGCGCGGCGTTATGGAGTGATTTTGATAATGATGGAAAAACCGATCTGATTGTTGCCGGTGAATGGATGCCGGTTACCTTCATGAAAAACACAGGAGGAAAATTTGAAAATATGACCCAGCAATTTGGTCTGCAGGACAATACCGGTTGGTGGAACAGTATTGTGAGTGGTGACTTTGATAACGATGGAGACGTAGATTATGTGATCGGAAATGAAGGACTCAATACCCGTTATTACTGTCCGACAAATCAGGAACCCGTTGAATTATATGCAAAGGATTTTGATAACAACGGTACCATGGATGTAGTAATTTCATTTTACAACTACGGAAAACTGTATCCTGTAAAAAATCTACAATACAGCGCGGAAGAGATGCCCATTCTCACCAAAGAATTCAAAACCTATTCTGGATTCGCCATGTCTACTACACAGGAGATTTATGGACCGAAAGGTTTAGATAAGGCCTATCACCTTACCGCCAGAACCTTAGCAAGCTCTTATATAGAAAACCAGGGCAACGGAAAGTTTGCAATGAAGCAACTTCCCTTGCGTGCGCAGGTATCAAGCATTTTTGGAATGTTAGTTTATGATGTGAACGGGGATGGAAATCTCGATCTCGTGTATCACGGAAATTTCTTCAACAAAGAATCAGAGACGGAACGTAATGATGCATTTGTAGGTGAAGTTTTACTTGGCGACGGTCATGGTAATTTCAATTACTTATCAAGCAGCCAAAGCGGTTTCTTATCAAATAAAGATGCAAAGGCACTTGCAATGATTTACGTTGGGAAGAATATGACTCCGGTAATGATCGGTACCAATAACAATGATGCAATGTTTGCTTATGAACTCACGAATCGTTCAACAGACAAAATTCCTTATTCGCAGAATGATCGCGTAGCAGATGTCTACCTCAAAGATGGCCGGCGTGTTCATCATGAATTGAATATTGGTGATGGTTACATGTCAGAGAATTCGAAAGTGATCGCGTTTATACCTAACCTCACAGAGAAAGTAGTAATCACTGATTTTAAAAATCAGCAGCGAACCGTTTATCAATCGGCAGCGTTGGCGGAGAAATAAATTTTGATTCAGGTTATTTCAAATCCTGACAGAACGCTGTCAGGTTTTTTTATTTAATGCGAATTCCGTGGTCTAAAATTCTTGTCCACTCGGGATGTTTGCGCAAGTATGCCTGCACATAAGGACAGTAGGGCACAAGCTTCCAACTCTTGACTTCAATATATTCAAGAGTTTTTTCAACCAGCACAGCGCCTACACCGGTTCCTTCCAGTTCTTTTGGCACTTCAGTATGAGTGAGAAAAATGCGATTGCCATTTCGCTCATACTCGGTAAATGCGATGTGGCCTTTTACTTCAAGTTCAAAGCGACGCATTTTTGCGTGATTATGCAGAGGTAATCGCTGAAGCGATTCATTCATGGTTAAAGAAACGGATTGCACAATAACTCTGTGAGAGATGAAACAGTTCCGCAATGGTTTTGCCAACTATTTCTTCAAGGCTTGAGAAAGGAGACCATCTGCTTCGGAAAGCTTTTCGATTAACAATGCAGATTCCTGTGTTTGTGTGTTTTCTTTTTTCAGCACTTCGACGAGATTCATCAGAGCGCTCATGGCGAGGTAATCGATTTTTTCCTGTCCTGTAAATCGCAGTTGAAAGTCGTTGAACTTTTCATTTATTAAATGTTCCGCCTGCCGCACGAGCTCCTCTTCGGTAATCCGGATTTTCAAAGGATATTGTCTTTCTCCGATGGTAATGCTTATGCTGATGAGTTCGTCCATATTACAAATCGATTTAACCTTCTCCACTTATTTTTTCAATGATTCGATCTAGCTCTTTCAGGTAATCGTTGATTTTTTGACGCACTTCCTTTTTCTCCTGGTCTGAAAGGTCAATAAACTGTCCAAGACGAATAGCATTCGCATCCCGCTCCAGCTTCTGCATGTTCTGTGTATTGTCTGCAATCAGTTTCTTAAGAGAAGCAATTTCTTCCTGCGCTTCCAAAAAAGTTTGTTGCAACTTTTCATGCTTATCCGCCAGGCGGCGAATCTTGCCAATCAAATCTTCAGTTTTTTTTAATTGCTCCTGCATGAAAAATTAATTCTACTGCATCAATGTTCAATTACTCCTGATAACAGCATTCAGTTCCTTTTCAAATGTACGTATCAGTTTATCCATCGCATCATCCACTTCTTTATCGCGTAGTGTTTTTTGTTCATCCTGGAAAATGAAAGAGACCGCGTAAGACTTTTTTCCTTCACCGAGTTTTTCGTCCTGGTACACATCAAACAAATTCACTTCCTGCAACAAGCCCCTTACGTACTTGAATGCCAGAGACTCAACTTGCGAAAACGTTACATCACCATTTAATACCAATGCAAGATCACGGCGCACAGAGGGGAACTTAGAGGGTTCTTTGTAACCACCACTATGTTTCGAGAATTTAATTAGAGCTTCTATCTCGAACTCAGCATACCAAACATCTTTCTTGATTTCGAAGTCTGACATAATTTTTGAACCAACTCTTCCAATGCGACACAGGTAATTTTTACCCACACTGTATTCTAATCCTTCTGAAAATAGATTATGTTGAATTTTGTCAGTGTTGAAATTCACAATGCCACATCGGCTCAAGATTTTTTCTGTCATTCCTTTTAAATAGTACAAGTTTGTCGGCTCATTGTTGGTTTGCCATGATTCGGGTGATTTATTTCCTGTGATAAGCAAAATCAATTGGGGTGTTTCAAGATATTGCTCGTTACTTTTTTTATAAACTTTTCCTAACTCGAACAATCGAAGATCAGTCATCTTTCGATTATGATTATAGCTAACTGATTCGAGCGCAGGAAAAAGCATGGATGTTCGAAGAGAATCCAGTCCAGCATTCGAAAAGCTCAATAGATTTATGAGATCATCTTTTCTATCAGGAAAATATTTTTCTTGAAATTTTGAATTGCTGATCGAGTTGTTGATCATTTCATGAAAGCCACTTGCGCTCAGCATTTCTGAAAGGGCCTGCTTCAATGCCTCGCTATCATTTCCATCGGTGAAACTCAGAGCTGAACGAACAGAATCCGGAACAGGGATTTTTTCCATTCCGTAGATGCGAACAATTTCCTCAATCACATCTTCAGCCATTGTCACATCTGTTTTGAATGGCGGCGTTTCAACGGTAATCTGTTTTTCATCAGCCGAAATAATTTTGAATTGAAGAGATTTTAGAATCTGCTCCGCAGTTTTCCTTTCGATTTCTATTCCTGATACCCGATTTAATTTTTCCCACGAGAGTGAAATCTCTTTCTCTTTCACAGACACGGGATAGATATCGATAATCTCTGACGAAATTTTTCCGCCACCAATTTCACGAATCAATTGCGCAGCCCTTTTCAGCGCATAAATGGTATTGTTCGGATCAGTAGATTTCTCAAATCGCCATGCCGCATCGGTTCGAAGTTGATGCCGTGTAGAGGTTCGCCGAATGAATGTGGGGTGAAAACAAGCACTCTCGAGAAAAATATTTTTTGTTGAATCCTTTACTCCTGAATGAATACCGCCATACACTCCTGCGATGCACATTCCTTCCTTTTCATTGCAGATCATCAAATCATTTGAAGCAAGCTTTACGTCTTTATCATCGAGTGTCTTAAAAATGGTGCCGGCAGGAAGAGTTTTTACAATCACTTTTTTTCCGGCAATCTCATCTGCATCAAAAGCATGAAGAGGTTGTCCGCACTCGAGCATTACAAAGTTGGTGATGTCAACTACATTATTTATGGGACGAAAGCCAACGGCAAGTAATTTTCTTTTCAACCATTCAGGAGATTCAGAAACTTTGATGCCGGAAAGTGTAATACCTGAATAACGAGGACATGCTTCTGTATTCTCAATATAAACTTCCACCTTCAGAGAATCATCATCAACCGAAAATCCATTTGTGTCGGGAATTTTAAGTTCTGAGGCTACACGATTTACGGAATGAAGGTAGGCAGATAAATCTCTCGCGACACCGATGTGCGACATCGCATCACTTCGATTCGGAGTAAGTCCGATTTCGAAAATGAAATCGGTTTCAACCTTCAAATATTCTTTCACTGCTAATCCCACCGGAGCTTCATCAGGAAGGATTTTTATTCCTGAATGGTCGTCACTTAAACTGATTTCATTTTCACTGCAGATCATTCCATTAGATTCCACACCACGAATTTTCGTTTTGCGAATCTTAAATGGTTCTTCTTTGAAGGGATGAATTAACGTTCCGTCAACGGCGATAATCACCTTCTGATTGACGGCAACATTCGGGGCACCGCATACAATTTGTAAATCTTCTCCATTACCGATGCTGACTTTTGTAATACTGAGCTTATCCGCATCCGGATGTTTTGTCACGGATTTTACTAAACCAATCTTCAGGCCTTCCAATCCGCCCTTCACGGATTCCCATTTTTCGAAACTCTCTACTTCCAAACCGATGTTGGTGAGAATGTCAGCTGTTTCTTCCGGAGAAAGGTTGAATTCTAGATATTCTTTCAGCCAGTTGAATGAAATTTTCATGATTGCCGGCAAAAGTACACAAGCGATCTCAGTTCAATGAAACCAGAAATCCTCTGGAGAGAAGTCTACGCAGTAATGGATTGATGTGAAGTAACTGCAGCTGGACGAAGTGACTTGGATTTGGTCTGACTCTTTTCTTTTCTTTTTCCCATTTCATAGAAATATTGAGTGATAAGGAAAGTGCAAAAGAGATAAGTATATCCACCGATCACCGTAGTCATGGTGAGCTCATCGTACAAAAAGACCAGGGACGCAGAAATAACTGCTGATAAAGCAGTCCAGATGGTGAGCACGTACATTACCTGTTTATCGTTCAGTCCGGCATAAACAAAATGATGCGTGATGTGATCTTTTCCGCCGACGAACGGTGATTGTCCACGTGCTATGCGATGTATAATAACTGTAGTCGTATCAATAATAGGAACACTGAATGCAATGAGAGGAATCAAAAATTGCTTTAGCTGGAACATGCTTCCTATCGGTTCATGAAATTGCCATAGCACCTGAATAGAAATGGCAGCGATAAATGCTCCGAGAAATTGACTTCCCGTATCTCCCATATAGATTTTTGCCGGATGAATGTTGTGAATAAGAAAACCAATAAGAGCACCACTTACACCAAGCAGCATGAGTGATTCAACGGTATAAAAAGAATTTTGAACGCCAAGCACAAGCAACACTGCAGCTATGAGAAACAGCGAAACGGAGGCACTAATGCCGTCCATATTATCCAGCAGATTAATTGAATTCATTATGGCCACCACCCATAAAAGTGTAAACAGCACGTCAATTATGTATATGCCTGTTGCTGGTATAATGGTACCGGTGAGCACCAGAAAAAAGCCGCAAAGCAATTGTGCAAAAATCTTCAGGAGAGGGATGGTGTTAAAGGCATCATCCGTCAAACCCAATAAAAATCCAATATTAACAGCAAGCACAACACCTAACAGTGAAATATTTAAATAGTCGTCCTTAAAGAAATTAAGGAATCCATAACTCGTAACTGAGATGAGGAACAAGATGTAAAAAGAGAATCCACCAAGGGAAGGTTTCAGCGACGATGACCATCGAATAATATGGCGATGCTGCTCTCCTCGCGCTCCAAGGGATTTAGAGAACCTTAATAAAAGTCCGTTGATCACCGACGAAAACCCAATTGCTGCAATAAAGAAAGCAGCAAATGCAGCAGGAAGAAATAATTGGTTATTCAATTCCACTTGGGTGTCATTTAAAAAAGTGATTTCACAATCTTTGATAATTTTCCAAAAAATCCTGCCTTGGGTGGTGCCTCATCAGTGTAATATTGATTACCGAATTGACTGTATCCGTATCCGCGATAGCCGTAACCATATCCGTAACCATATCCATAACCGTAGTTATACGAATAAACTGATGCGCCTTCGCCCATATCATTCAACACTACTGAGAGTCGTTGAACACCATGATTGTGGTAGAGATGATTGATGTTGTTCAGAAAGTTTCGACTCGAATAATCAGCCCGCATGATATAAATAGGAACGTCAGCTTTCTTAATCAGTTCGAGTGCATCCGTCACAATACCAACTGGCGGCGTATCAATAACTATTACGTCATATTGCTCCATAAGTTGCACCATTAAATCGTCAGTCTTCTTGGAGTCAATAAACTCTGCGGGATTTGGGGGTAATGGTCCTGAAGTAATAAAATCGAGATTCTCCCATTCGGTATGACGAATGCAATCCTCCAGTTTGTATTTCCCAATCAGCCATGTGCTGACGCCTCTCTGGTTCTCGACGTTAAATGCTTTGTGCAACATGGGCTTTCGCAGATCGAAATCAACCATTATTACTTTCTTTCCTGCCACTGCGAGAATTCCCCCCATGTTAATAGCAATAAACGATTTTCCTTCTCCTGCAACCGTTGAAGTCACAGTAATTAATCGCGGCTTCCGATCAGGAGAAACGTATTCAAGGTTGGTTCTCATGGCACGGAAGCATTCGGAGATCACTGATTTAGGACTTTTGTTTACAACAAGCTGAGAGATTCCCATCGGATGCCGGTACTTAGGTATTACACCCAATATTCCCGCATCGGCGTAACGTGTGATTTCGCTTATTGAAAGAATCTTATGGTGCAACAGGTAACGAACGATAATTAAAATCAGGCAGACAATGATTCCGATTACTATCCCGAGCAATTTAATCAGCGGAGCATTCGGTGAAACAGGAGTTGTGACAGGATCCGCTTTGCGTAGAATAGTATAATCTGATACAAAGCCCGCTTTGGTTATACTAAACGCACTCTTCTTGTCGAGAAGAAGCATGTAGTATTTCTCTTTCAGATCACTTAACCGGGAGAGCTTCAAAAATTCTGATTGAATTCCCGGTACATTGGCAAACTGAGCCATGTACTGATTCATCTGAGCGCTAACCTGATCCTGCTTTTCCTTCACTTTAGTCTCAGCATTTGCAATGCTTGACAGAATATTTCGCTTTACGTCACGAACCTGTTGCTGAAGATTTATTATTTGCGGATTGGTAGGTGTAAGCTTTAGAGAGAGATCACGCAGTTGTGTTTGAAGTTGATCCAGCGCAAGCAGGTTTTGACTCAACGCGGGATGTTGTTGATCGATGATGCCGTAGAGCAAACGTGTGGAATCCTGGTACATCATAAAATACTTGCGATAGTATTCGAGCGAGCTGAGTTCAATATTGAGGTCTTCTTCCTGCTTTTTCAGATCTTTAAGTCCGTTGCTTATATCCTGCTCCATCGAAGAAATCGCCACGCCATTTTCCAACTTGAAAGAAGTCATTTGATCTTCGTAGTTGCGCAAATCGCCGCTGATAGAGTCTACTTGCGATTCGATAAACTGAAGAATAAGAGTTGCGCTTTCTGTTTTCTTCTCCTTGTCATAACGAATGAACTCTGAAGCCACAGCATTAACTATATCTGCTGCTTTTTGTGACTTAAAATCACGCATGACGATTCCGATAGTAGGAATGGAAGGCGCAATCATCAGTCTCGACCGTATGGAAGTGAACAGAGAATTTCCTGAATGGACAATGAAAAAATATTCTGATCCGCTTTGATCGCTTACACTATTTGTAGTTCTCGCACTAGGATCAACAGTAAATGTGATATTCTGTAGCTTGTATCTTCTTCCAAATTCGTAGCTTTTCCATTGGCTTCCGTTGCCGGATAAATCCATTTGGTATTTCTGATTTGAAATAAACCTGAACCGGATTTGCTTATCGGAGAGTTCAGTGGTAATAGTATCAACATGAACATTAAACGGATGATTCGGATAAAGTTCCTCATTCAAAATGTTTCCCGCTAAATAGTATGATACCTGAAGATGTAGTGAATCAACCACCCTGTCGATAATTACGTTTGATTTCATCAACTGGATGTCTTTCTCAATATCTAAGTTGGAATTTTTCCCTGAGAATAAGCCACTCTCAATGTTTAATGCCTGGGCGGTATTCGTCGGTTTTACGATGAGTGCTGCGCTAACCTCGTAAGTTGGAAGTGTGTATCTCAGATATATCAGTGAGACGGATATCGTAACGAGCATGATGAGTATGCACCAGATCAAGCTCTTTCTAATCATGATCATGAGCAGTGCCGGGTTGAAATCTTCACCCAGCAATCGCTGCATCGGACTTAATATAGTACGGTTCTCACCCATTGATCAAAACACGGCTTGAATTGTCAATACAAAAGCCAATACGGTAGTTGTGAAAGTAAAGAACGGAAGCAGTTGACTTAACACATCATTGTAATTGTAACGTGACTCAATGTAAATGACATCGTTCCCCATCATCGTTAAATTTGCTTTTTTCATTCCTTCCACCGTGGACAAATCGATATCAAAAACAGTTGGATTATTCAAATCTCCTCTCAACACCCGAATGCGGTAAGCTTTTGCCTGGGCGGGTAATCCTCCGGCAGCAGCGATCACATCAATAAGATTCATGTTGTCCCGGTTAAGGTTTACGACTTCTGCTCCTTCTCTCCCTCTAAAGACATATACGTTTCTGTTGGTAACATCGATTCGTAAGAAAGGATTAACGAAATAATAGCTGTATTTATCTGCAAGAATTTTTTCCGCCTGTGCAATTGTCATCCCCTCAAGTTGTATCGAATCAATCATCGGCAGCACAGCATAGCCATTAGGTTTTACTAAATATTGCATAGCTGAAAACGAAACACCACCCGGCGTAAGTACGTCGACTAATTGATATCCGTTATTGGAAAATACCCCCATGGCAACCATATCACCAGTCCGAATCACATAAGTTTTCGGGGTTTCTAGAGTGTCTGCCATAGCTAATTTTTCTGTTTCAATCTTAAACAGTCGGTCAGGAAAAAAGACCTTACAGGAACTTACAAGCATGGCCAGCAGCAATAATCCGCAAAGCTTCTTCACAGAATACTTCTTTTTGTTAAACAATGTGGTAAGCTTAGCCTGCGGAAAAGAGACTTGGTGTTTGCTATGTAAATCTTTCCTTCAGCGAGCATAAATGTAGAGATTTTCACAGGAATTTAGTTTGAAAGTAACTGATTATAAAGTTGCTTCATATCTTCTATTAATCTGAAATAACTAAATCTTTGCTGAATCGATTCTTCACTAAAATTTTGCATATTCATTCGAAGACTATCGTTTTCAATAAGCTGATACAATGCATCAGTGAATGAATCAAGATCATCGCTTGGAGCGATGAGCCCGTTTTTCCCGTGGAAAACGAAATCGCTGATCCCCCCTACGTTGGTTGTGACTACAGGTTTTCCGGCTGCCAATGCTTCAATGATGCTCACCGGTGTTCCCTCGTTGAGTGAAGAAAGTGCGATGATGTCACTTCCAGCATTTACATCGGCAACATCTTTAATCCATGAAGTGAAGGTGATCAAGCCTCTTCTTTTTTCTTTATGTGCATCTGCAACATCCAATGACAGGCTTCTCGCAATATTTTCCAGTGCCGATCTTTCTTCACCATCACCTACGATGAAGAAACGGAGCTTACGATTGGATCGCTTTATCAAGTTCGCAACAGCGCGGAGAAAGAGACGATGATTTTTTACAGGCACTAATCTTCCGATAATTGAAATCACAATTTCATCATCATCAATTTCATAAGCCTCACGAAAAGCCCCTCTTCTCAATTGCTTATTCTCCGAAAATTTTTTCAAGTCAAATCCCAATGGAATTACTTCGATTTTCTCTGCAGGACAAATCCGGAAATCTTCACTCAACTCCGCTTTTTGTCGCTGACTTATAGCAATAATTCTATTACTCCTTCGCGCAAGCATCCTTTCAATATTCACAAAAACTTTGCTCTTCCAGTTGGAGAAATAAGAGTGAAACACGTGGCCATGAAAAGTGTGAACAATCACCGGAACATCGCATGCACTTGCCGCCATGCGGCCCAATGCTCCTGCTTTTGCAGCATGAGTGTGAACAATGTCCGGTTTAAAGTCACGAATGATTTTTTTCAATCTGAAATACGCTCTCGAATCTTTAGTGATATCTATCTTACGGTACATTTCCGGGATGTATACAGGTTTTAATCCCATGTCCTGTAATACGAATTCAGAACTGGCTTCGGATTCATCGATCATTCCTGCCACTAAGAGGGTTTCAAATTCCGGAGATAAATAGCGTGTGAGATAGGCCGCATTGTAGGTGGGCCCGCCCAAGTTAAGCCGGTTAATCAGTCGAAGTACTCTCGGCATGGGTCAGATAAGGAGCGACGTTGACTGCTGAAGATACGCAGGCAGCGAAAATAGGGTGCAAATAGCAGCCGTTTTTTTATTGACTTTTATTTTATATCAATCCTGTTGATGAACTGTATTCAAAATGGTTCAAAGCATCCAGCGTTTCCACCAATGCTGAAAAACGAGGAAACCCCACATCTGAGCTGCACTATCGTCAGGATTTCCTGAAAAAAGTTGCTTTTGCAATTGTTGAATTGATTTAGGATCGAAAATTTTTTGTTCTTCCAAAAAGGAAATTGAAGCAGACTCATCAATCTTTGATTTTAACTCTTTCGTTAGAAAGCTGTGGAGCGGAATTTCAAATCCGCGTTTGGGTCGATTGTAAAGCTCAGCAGGCAAAAATTCTTTAAATGCATCATGAACAATTTTCTTCCGGTGTGTTCCATCCAGCTTAAACGAGTCCGGAATTTGAAAAGAAAACTCGGCAACGCGATAGTCAAGAAATGGCGTTCGAACTTCAAGACCATTTGCCATTGACATGGAATCAACTTTTGTGAGCATGTCATTAGGTAACACTAAGTGCGCATCATTAAACAGAACTCCATTCATGCCTTTCATACTACACGCAAATGAAGTCAGTTGTTTTTTTCGCTCTGCAAAAATTGACTTGTCAGGTTTTTGATTCAAGAGCGCTGTAGCTTTTTCTTCAGTGCTGGTACAACACCATTGCCAATATCTGTCTTTATCATTTAGTTTCATTGCCGAAGCAAATCGATCGAGTTGACGCACGCGATTTCCCCATTGACTGTTTCTTGATTTCGGAAGAATTTGCCAAAGTGGTGCCGCTGCAGAAACCATTCGTTCCATTATCCGTGGATTTCTTGCACGGAATTCAGCAGTATGTTTTATGTATCCTCCAAAAATTTCATCGGCACCATCACCGCTCAATGCAACTTTTACATGCTTTCGTGTTTGCTTGCTAAGAAAGTAAACCGGTAATGCAGATGAATCGCCGAAAGGTTCATCAAAATAATTCAATACATCGTCCAGGATTTCTAAAAGGTCATTCCGCTTTAATGAAAAAACTGTATGATCCGTATTGAATCGCTTGGAAACAAGCTTTGCATATTTTGTTTCATCAAAAAAATTATGTTCCTCATATCCGATCGAAAAAGTTTTAAGATGTTGGGTATGGTGTGAGGCTAAACCACAAATAATGGAAGAGTCAATTCCACCACTCAAAAAAGATCCTAAGGGAACATCGGCAATCAAACGGAGATGAACGGCATCATCGAGCAATTCAAAAAGTTTGCCTTTGGCTTCATCGTAATTATTGATCTTCATTTGATTGTTTATCTCAAATTGCCAATCATACCATTTTGAAATAGAAAATTCTTTTTCCTCAAAGAAAATGTAATGACCAGGGAATAGTTTCTTCACCTCTCTCAAAATAGTTGCGGGAGCAGGAACGTAATTGAGCTGGAGATATTCATACAAAGATTCGTGGTCTAATTCTCTCTTGACAGGAAACTCCATCAATGCTTTCATTTCTGAAGCAAACACTAATCGCTCATCATCCTGATAATAAAACATTGGTTTCACCCCATAACGATCGCGAGCAATAAGACAAGTTTTTTTTCGCCGATCATAAATGGCCATTCCAAAAAAACCATTCAGCATGCTCAGCATTTTAATACCATGCTTTCGGTATAATTTTAAAATTACTTCGGTGTCTGATGAAGTTTGAAATGAAAGACCATCCATATCCTCCATGTTTTTCTTCAGCTCTTGGTAGTTGAAAATTTCTCCATTGAAGATGATGACAAACTCATCATCGATCATTGGTTGATTGGCTGATTCACTTAAGTCAATAATGGAAAGGCGACAATGTCCGAATATGAGATTGTCATCCTCGAATTGATTGTTTGCATCAGGTCCACGCCTGGCCAAAGCACTTTGTGCAGCGGGAATAAATTTTCTCCAGCTATTTCCTGCTTCCGTCTTCGCAATCAAACCAACAATGCCACACATTTCTTTTCAATTTGAATTGTTGAATACGAAAGTAACAGTGCTTTGTGGCATTGATCGAAAAAATCCTCAAATCTCTAATCAGCGTAATCGAAGTTTTCTTTTTGTTTTTTGCTTTGGTGGAAGCGAAGACTTTGCGCTGCTTTTATTTCCTCTCAATTCTTTTACCGGATCCCAAAAAATTTTTTCAAAATTCTGAACCTGGTCATCAATGACTACAACGTTTTCGGCTTCCAGCAATTCCTGCATGAGAGTAGGAGTTGCAAAGTGATGTTTGCCAGTCAATAATCCTTTATTGTTTACCACACGATGAGCGGGGACACGTTTTGACGCAGAACCGCTGCTGTTCATTGCCCATCCCACTGTGCGTGCCGAAAGTCCTGTCCCAAGAAAATTTGCGATGGCTCCGTAGCTCGTGACTCTTCCCTTCGGAATTTTTTGCGCTACCACAAACACACGAGTGAAAAAATCTTCCTCTTTTTTCATTGATCAGAAAGCGTGAATTTAATGTACTTGATTGTTTTTCCTTCTGCGAGATGTTGCTGCTCGTAAAATGTTTTCACATTCAGAATCTCATCAGGCAATAGTTGGGAATACAAATCATCGGAGGAATAAAGAATGCGGCCATTGAATTCAGCAATCGTTTCAAGGGTGAATTGATAGAGCTGATGATCATCTGTTTTCAGGTTGATGACACCTCTTGATTGTAAAATCTTTTTATATCGAGAAAGAAATAATGGAGAGGTTAAGCGCTTTCTGGCTTTACTTTTTTCACGATACGGATCAGGGAATGTGATCCAGATTTCTTCCACTTCTCCTTCAGAAAAATATTCTTCAATATGATCAATATAGGTTCTGAGAAAAACAATGTTGGTAATGTTTTCTTCTAACGCTGTTTTGGCTCCTCGCCACATTCTTGCGCCTTTGATGTCAATACCGATGAAATTTTTTGAATGATATTTTTGGGCAAGTGCTACAGTGTATTCCCCTTTTCCACAGGCAAGTTCCAGAGTAATTGGATTTTGATTTCTAAAAATCAGTTCATTCCATCTTCCTTTAAAATCCCTTCGAAGCTGAAAAACATTTGAGAAAGTTTCCAGTTCAGCGAGATGCCTGATTTTATTTTTTCCCACTTTGAAAAAAATCTTTCGAAGATTATGGGAATGTGTTTGAAGAAAATGATGTCAGAAAAAAGAGGAAATTATTTTAAACCATATTTCTTGCTGTAAATGTCATAGAGTTGCTTTTGGGAATTATCAAGATTGATTTGCCTTCCCTGGATGAAAGCTAATTCAATATTGTTTGTTTTCATGTCAAGTAAATCACCGGTAGAAACAATAATGTTCGCATCCTTTCCCGTTTCCAGTGTACCTGTGCGATCTGAGATATTTAGAATTTCTGCAGTAGTGGAGGTGATAGATTTCAGTGCGTCTTCCTTACTTACTCCAAAGGCCACGGTTGTTCCTGCTGCAAAGGGCAGGTTACGGTTCGACCAGTAACCACTTACACTCAAGCAATATTTTACTCCGGCCTTGCTAAGAAGTCCGGCGGTTTGATAAGATTGTTCCACTTCAACATCGTCGCCGGCAGGAAGCGAGTGTACATCACTCAGTATAACAGCGACATTATTTTCTTTCAGAACATCGGTACACATGTACGAATCTCTTCCACCCACAATTACCATTTTAAGATTCAAGTCTTTTGCAAATTGAACAGCATTGATGATTTCTTTCACATAACCGCAATGAATGAAAAGTGTTTTGCTTCCATCGAACAAACCTTTCATAGCTTCGAAATTAATGTTACGATCCTTGTGTGATGATTGCTCGTTGTAAGATTTTGCCTGAGAAAAATATTGGCGGATATCCGTCACCTGTTTTTCGTATTGATCACTCATCGAAGTAGAAGCAACATTGTCTTTGAATTGAAAAGCGAAAAATGAAGGCCAATTGAGATGAATACCGTCATCAATCTTATACGCTGCATCTTCCCAATTCCATGCATCGAGTTGCATGATAGAAGAGGATCCTGAAATGGTGCCGCCCTGCGGAACAACTTGAGCAAGTAAAATTCCGTTGGAGCGAATCGTTGGAATCACTTTCGAATCGGTATTGTAAGCGATTAAACTTCTCACAGCCGGATTGTAAGTTCCTGTTTCCGCATCATCACTCGTTGCGCGTGCGGCTCCGATTTCATCAAGCCCTAACTGTGAATTAGGTGAAATCACTCCCGGATAAACCTGCTTTCCCTGCGCGTTGATCTGTTGCACATTTGGACCGGGAGGAGAGCCTGCCGCTGTACCTGCATAAATAATTTTCCCCTGGTTGAAAACAACTGTTCCGTTTTCAATCACTTGCCCGTTACCGATATGAAGAGTTCCTCCAACAATCGCAACTGTAGTTTGTTGAGCAGGTGCCGGCGCAATTCGTTGCGCAAATGAGTTGGAGCAAAGCGTGAGAAGAAAAAGAGCGAGTAAAAAATTTTTCATGAGCCAGTTTCAATAGAGTGCAAGTATAACCAATCTGAAGAAGAAAAACAGGACCAAAAAAGAAAAGCACCTGCGGTTAACAGGTGCTCTTTTCAAAGATCTTATTTTGATTACTTCGGGGAATTTTCAGAAGGGGTCGTTACTTTGTTTTCTGACTGGCTGCTTGAAGAAGATTTGGACATTCCCTCGCAACATGATTTACCACTTGAACTTTGGCTGCAGTTACCTGATCCGGCGGAATCTTTTTTATGCTTCTTTTTATTTCCTTTTGTTTCTACCGCTCCGGCATTATTATGAGAAGAAGTGAGGGTTGCAGAAGCTTCAGTGCTGCAGCATCCACTTTTTGTTGATGAATGACACTGTTGTTCCGTTTTAGTATTTGAACTTTTGACATCAGTTGAATTTGTAGATGTATTCTGAGCTTTGGCAGCGAAGGCAAATACTGCCAGGGTTATAACGAGCAAGAGTTTTTTCATGAATCAGATTTTAGAATAACAAATGTAATTAATCCAATCGATCATTGCTGCAGCTTCTGATTTTGCCTGTGCCTTTCACTGTCCCTTTCATTCTTCTTTTCAAGATTTCGTCGAAAAGCTTCAGTCAAATCTATTCCTGTTTGATTGGCAATACAGATCAATACGAAAAGTACATCTGAAAGTTCATCGTCAAGATTTTTTTCTTTGTCGCTTTGCTTGAACGATTGCTCACCATAAGTGCGGGCCATGATGCGTGCTACTTCCCCAACTTCTTCCGTTAGAATAGCCATGTTTGTTAGCTCATCGAAATAGCGAACACCGGTTGAGTTGATCCATTGGTCAACTTGCTTTTGTGCGTCTTTAATAGTCATTAGAAAATCGAAATGCTGTTTGATTAAGAAATATGTTTCAGTCTCATTTCCTCTTCCACTTTGTAATCGTCTTCCGCCATTCCCGGAGCCTCTTCGATTTTCGGAAGGGGCGTATTCATTTTTTCAATAGGATTCTTCTTTACTTGGCGGGATAAGCAAACACAATTATCAATAAGTTCAGTGACTGACCGCTCGATGTATTTTGATTTCTGAAAGTGAGCAATATTGCGATCCATGTCTTCCGCAGTCCATCCTCGGCTCCATCCGACGAATGAAAACGGCGGAAACATAAAACCGAGATCCGTGTAGAAACACATCATTTGCGCAGCTACTTGCTGAATGTTATCCTGTCCGCCGGTAATAATGAATGATGCGACTTTGTTTTTAATGAGTACACGATTCTTCAGGGTAATTTGATTCTGCACACAATTCAAGCGCTCAGCCATTTTGAAGTAAAGTGACGATGCATTTCCCCAGCGAATCTTTCCAGCACAGTGGGATCCGAAGCTTGGAATTCACGTGACTTGAAGTCGCGGC
>JADMIO011305985.1_pt1 | contig 97294 bp, 73 predicted proteins | sample 8958161 | NCBI WGS metagenome assembly JADMIO01 (sample SAMN16585339, study PRJNA669376) | soil metagenome | isolation source: Crop rotation soil | place: USA: Cullars Rotation, Alabama | collected 2011
CGCGACAACTTGTCCACGTGGAATTCTAAGCTTAGGATCCCAATGTGCTGGAAAGGATCTTCACGCCCGATGGAAAAGTATTTGCGAACTTCTTCCGACAGCAGCGGATCCCAGAGCCCAACCTCGGGCAGATAAAACAGCAGGGCTATCTTTTCGGAGATGATTTCCTGCTGGTTTACCGGCCTATCCGATTGGACGGAAAAATCATCGGGGCTATCGCAATCCGCGAGACGCTGGATGAACTGACCGAGCGATACACCGATTACATACAGATGTTTTTCATCGTGCTGATCGCAGCAAGCGTCGTCGCACTGGCGCTGGTCACCCGCTTGCAGCGGGTAATCTCCAGACCGATCGTCCATTTGACCGAGACCGCCAAGGCCGTTTCAACCAAAAAGGACTATTCGCTGCGGGTCACGAGTGAGACAGGAAAGGACGAGCTGGGCACGCTCGTGGGCTGCTTCAACGATATGCTGACTCAGATTCAGCATCAGGACAAACAGCTTCAGACTCATCGCGATCATCTTGAAGATGAAGTAGCAGCGCGGACCGAGGAGCTGACTCGAGTCAACACCGAACTGATGGGCGCCAAGGAGCGAGCCGAGCAGGCCAACCGCGCCAAGAGCGCGTTTCTGGCTAACATGAGCCATGAAATTCGCACGCCGATGACTGCGATTGTCGGATATTCCGACATGATGCTCGAACCGGATCAAACCCTTTCCGATCGTCAGGATTGCCTTCAGGTGATCCGGCGAAATGGGGCGCATCTGCTCGATCTGATCAATGACATCCTGGACCTTTCCAAGATCGAAGCGGATAAGATGACCGCCGAGCGGATCCTAACCGATTTGCCGCATCTCGTGGCCGAAGTCGGATCGCTGATTCGCCCGCGGGCCACCGACAAAGGATTGACCTTTGAGGTGCACTTCGATGATCCAATGCCCAAGATGCTTCAGACCGATCCGTTGCGATTAAAGCAGATCCTCGTCAACCTTTTGAACAATGCCGTCAAGTTCACGCCGCGCGGGCGCGTATCAATGCGCGTGTCTCATCTCCGCGCAACGGCTGAATCATCGGACCGAGTCCGATTTGCAATTTCCGACAGCGGAATCGGCATGTCGGAGGAGCAAATGGCCAAGCTGTTTCAGGCGTTTTTCCAGGCGGATGAATCAATGACCCGCCGCTTCGGTGGGACCGGCCTGGGACTGACCATCAGCAAGCGCTTGGCCACGCTGTTAGGCGGAGATATCACCGTTCAATCCACTGCCGGCGCCGGAAGCACTTTCACCTTAGAGATCGATGCAGGATCTCTGGATCAAGTTGAGATGCTGCATGGGATGAGTGAATCGATGCTGGATACGATTGCCCATGCGATTCCATTAGCCGAGGTACGGCTCAAGGGCAGCATCCTCTTCGCCGAAGACGGGCTTGATAATCAGCGGCTCATCTCGACGCATCTGCGTCGCGCTGGAGCGGAAGTCACGATTGCACCTAACGGAAAAGTTGCGCTGGAGCTGATGCTGACCAATCACTTCGATCTGGTATTGATGGACATGCAGATGCCCGTTTTGGATGGGTATGGCACCGCCAGCAAGCTGCGGCAAAAAGGGTGCAAGCAGCCGATTATTGCCCTCACTGCACATGCCATGGCGGACGATCGCGCCAAATGTCTTCAGGCCGGCTGTACGGATTATCTCACCAAGCCAGTCGATCGCGAAAAGCTTTTGCGCACGGTCGCGTCTTATCTTACCACGGTTGCGCACTCAAACGCCGCGCAACCTAAACCCGAATCCGCCCAGCCTGCTTCCGCGACACCCTCGGCCAAGCCAATGAAATTGGCGGCTGCGCCGATTCAAAGTCGATATGCCGACGATCCTGACATGAAAGAATTGATCGAAGATTACGTGCGGCGCCTTCCAGTGGAAGCAGCGAGGATCAATTCGCTGTTTGAAGGGAGCGAACTTGAATCACTTCGGCGAGTCGCGCATCAGCTCAAAGGATCTGGCGGAGGTTACGGGTTTTCCAAATTGACCGAGTTGGCAACGGCTCTTGACGCATCGATCAAACACGGCGCCGAATTGGATCGGCTCCGCTGCGAAGTTGATGACCTCATCCAATACATGCGGCAAATCCAAGGCTATGACGTTGCCTTGGAGACAATGAGTTTGGGGAAACGGTTCTAATCGACCACACGGCTTGGCGGTTCAATTTCTTTGTCCTCAAATAAAACACCCAGACGCTTGTCGATCAGTCCAGAATATCCAGCGTCGAAAAATGCCCATTTTCGAGGAATTCCAGCGATGCGCCGCCGCCGGTGGAGACGTGGCTTACTTTGTCGCTCAGGCCGAGTTGTTCAATTGCGGCGGCGCTGTCGCCGCCGCCGATGATCGTGGTGGCGTCGTTCTTTTCCGTCGCGTCGGCGACGGCTTGCGCGACCTGTCGGGTTCCCTCGGCAAATTGTGGCCTTTCGAATACCCCCATCGGGCCGTTCCAGATCACAGTTTTCGCATTAGCGATCTCGGCGCGGAACATGTCGCGCGTCTTGGGGCCGATGTCAAATCCGCTCAGCTCACCGGGGATGCTTCCCTCTACAATTCTTGTGTCCATCGAATCGATTGATGCCGCCACGATGGTATCGACCGGCAGCTTCAATTTCGCGCCGGCTTTGGCAATGAGATTCTTCGCCAGATCGACTTTGTCAGCCTCGACCAGGCTCTTACCGACCTGTTTTCCCTGTGCCAGGAAAAAGGTGTAGGCCATTGCCCCGCCGATGAGCAGGGTGTCGGCCTTGCCCAGGAGCTTTTCGATCACATTGATCTTGTCGGAGACCTTCGCCCCGCCAAGGATCGCGACGAACGGCCGGCGCGGATTGCTCACCGCGTCCCCAAGGAATTTCAGCTCTTTTTGAATGAGAAACCCGATCACGCGGGGCTTTCCCTGCATCGCCTGGGCCGCGCCGAATGTCGAGGCATGCTCGCGATGGGCCGTACCGAAGGCGTCATTGACATAGACATCGCCAAGACGGGCCAACTGCTTGGCGAAGTTCGGATCGTTCTTTTCCTCTTCCTTATGAAAGCGAAGATTTTCCAGGAGCAGTACCTCACCGTCGTTGAGCGCCCGAGCGGCCGATTCGGCAGCCAGACCGATGCTTTCCTCAACAAACTGCACGGGCTTTCCCAGCAGCTCGCTCAGCCGCTGCTGGCATGGCCGAAGCGAATATTTCGGATCAGGCCCGCCCTTAGGCCGGCCCAGGTGCGACATGAGGATCAAGCGTCCGCCTCGATCGATCACATTTCGGATCGTCGGCAATGCCTGCACGATCCGACGATCATCGGTAATCTTCCCGCCTTCCAGCGGGACATTGAAATCCACCCGCATCAGTACCCGTTTCCCCGCCACATCGACATCCGCAACTGTTTTCTTGGCCATGTTATGTTTCCAATTAAGAGATCGTCGGCGATGCTACGAGGCAGCACACCCAAGTCAAGAATGGGAAGTACGCAGCGGGCAGGTTGACCGGAGAGACGCTGTTTGTAACGGACAGAAAACGATAACCCAATTTCGTTCCGCCCTCTTAGTTGCGTCTCTTACAGATAGCATATTCTTGCGCTTGCGCCTGGCCGACCGAGTTGAGTTAGAACTCGACTTTACATGGCTAAGTGAAGTAATAGGCTTTACTACTCGACACAGGACTGATTTTTCACCTCCGCGCGGAGGCATCACTGATGGGACTCACGGTTTGCGTTTCGGCCAATACGCTGACGTTTCCGACGGCAGGCGGGCACCTCTGGGTTTATCTCAACTGGGCCTTGGGGCTGCGGGCGCTGGAGTGCCGGGTGATCTGGCTGGAGGCAGTGGTTCCCACGGTACCGGCGCCTCGAATTCAACAATGGATTGCTTTGCTCAAATCGCGTCTAGAGCCATACGGGCTGGAGAGGAGCGTCGTGGTCTGCTCGTGGACGGACCAGCCGTTGCCCGCCGGCGCTGTCGAGGGGTGCCTTGCGCTTGACGCCGCAACCGAAGCGGATCTGCTGCTCAACCAGCAATATGGGCTGCGCTGCGATATCGTGAAACGCTTCCGCCGCTCCGCACTGCTGGACCTGGATCCCGGCCTGCTTCAGCTCTGGATGCACAAAGGCCTCATCGATGTAGCGCAGCACGATGTCTACTTCACCACCGGCGAAACGGTCGGACGCGCCGAGGCACTTTTTCCCAGCGGCAATGTGGAGTGGCAATACACGCCTCCGTGCGTGATGACGGACTGGTGGCGTCCTCAGGCGACCGATCGGTCGGACTCGCGCTTCACGACGGTTTCGAGCTGGGATGGCGGAGAGTGGATCGAGGACCAGAGCGGCGTCTACACCAATGATAAGCGCAGCGGTTTTCTTCCATTCATCGATCTGCCGCGGCGGGTTGAGCAGCCCCTGGAACTGGCTTTAAGCCTGACGCCAGCTCAAGAGGCAGGCGAAGGGGAGGAGCTGCGTCAGCGCGGCTGGAATGTTGTGGATGCCTGCGAGGTCGCCGGCGCCCCAGACGCATACGAGCGCTACATCCGTTGCTCACTCGGCGAGTTCAGTTGCGCCAAGCCCTCCTGTCTGCGGCTACAGAACGCCTGGATCAGCGACAGGACCCTGTGTTATCTCGCCAGCGGCAAGCCGGCCGTCGTCCAGCACACCGGACCCAGCCGGTTCCTGCCTGAAGATACGGGCCTATTCCGTTTCAATACAGAAGAGCAAGCCGCCAGCCAAATCGAACGCGTCGCCGCCGACTATCCACGGCAGTGCCATCTCGCCAGGGCGCTGGCGGAGGAATACTTTGACGCGCGAAAGGTCGTGGCGTCAGTACTGGAGCGCGCGGTGACATGAGTCAATTGGCGATACTTGGCTATCACAAGATCGGCCCGCCGCCCGCCAACGGGTGGGAGTCGTGGTTCTATATTCCCGAGAAAGTGTTCGATCAACAGTTGGATTACCTCAGTGCTGAAGGGTGGGAAATCATCGATCAAGCAAGATTGCTCCAGGCGCTGGCCGACCCGAGCGTTCTTCCGGAAAAGGCTGCACTGCTTAGCTTTGATGACGGGTACCGCTCGATGCGCGAGGTGACGCTCCCGTTACTGCGCCGGCGCGGGTACCCGGCCGTGCTTTTCGTGCCAACCGATTACATCGGCGGCAGCAACACCTTCGACGGCGGCTCCGAGCCGGACGAACCGATCTGCGACTGGGAGGATCTGCGCGAGCTTCAGCGCTGCGGCGTGTCGGTGCAATCCCATAGTGTCTCGCACCCTTTATTCTCGCTGCTGAGCCCGCAAGAGATCGCGCGCGAACTGCGTGAATCGAAAGAGGTGCTTGAGTCCGGAATGGACCGACTGGTCGAGCTCTTCGCCTACCCCTACGGCGATCCAGGTCGGGACCCTCCGGCGGTTGCCGAAGAACTACGAGCCAGCGGCTATCGCGCCGCCTTCTTATACGGCGGCGGCCCGAACAATACTCCTTTCCCCGACCCCTATGGCATGACGCGCCTGGCGATGGGCCCCGACACAGACCTCGCCGCAGCGCTGCGCGGGACAGATCCCGCCGACGCCAAGAAGAATCCGTAAGCCAGCGAGAATCGTCTTGGCGTCTTGGCGGTTTACCGTCCCTTCTTCACCGAATTTGACAAAACTGATCCTTCGATCAACAACTATTCCATGGACGTGCAACTGACCAGCCTGAAGTTTGATTCGGCCGGACTGATCCCTGCGATCATTCAGGACTACAAGACGCATCAGGTGTTGATGATGGCGTGGATGAATCGAGAATCGCTGGGCAAGACAATCGATACCGGCAAGACTCATTTTTTCAGCCGCAGCCGCAACAAACTCTGGCTCAAGGGCGAATCGAGCGGGCATCTTCAGCATGTGAAGTCGATCAAAACCGATTGCGATAAGGATTGCCTGCTGATCGAAGTCGAGCAGATCGGCGCGGCCTGCCATGATGGGTACTACAGTTGTTTTTACAATGAATATGCCCAAGGTGGCCAAGGCTGGAAGATCATTGGAAACAAAATGTTCGATCCGGAAACAGTCTATAAGAAAGGGTAAATCAGAAGCGCCGCCGGGTACGGCGGAAACTCGAAATCCGAAGTTCGAAATCCGAAACTAATTCGAAATCCGAAAGAAAATGAACCGCAGATTTCCAGATTACGCAGATGAAACAGAATTGATTCCAATCTGCGAAATCTGCGTAATCTGCGGTTTAATCCTCTTTTGAATTTATCTTCTAATTTGAATTTGTTTCGAATTTCGGATTTCGTGCTTCGGATTTCCGCCTCACGCGGCTGCTTCTGATTTCGACCTTTAAACCAAGTGGCCAAATTCGGTGGGATAGTTTCGATCGTGCTTGTCGGGGTGCTGCTCCTGTTGATGCTGGGCGCCTACTTTGTCCTGCGCTTTGGCCATGCCACCATCGCGGGAAATGAAATCGGCTTTGAACGGGCCATTTTTATTACCACAAATGCCGCGACGCTCACGGGATTTCATCTCACGGTCAACACCGGCGACTACAAGCCGCTGGGACAGGCGACGATCCTGACGCTCATCGTTGCCGGCTCACTCGTCAGCCTGCTCGTCGGCGGCTGGGCGCTGGTGCGACTGCTCAAATTTAACTACACCGATTGGCAGATCACCCAGGCGACGTTTATCATTTATGTCCTGGCCATGGTGATCGGCGCTAATTTGTTTCTCGATCCCGAAGGAGGCAACCTCGCGGCATTCTTTAATTCCGCCAGCGCCTTCGGCAATGCAGGCCACTGGATCGGATCGATGCCTGAATTCGATAGCTTGCGCACTCACATCGTTGTGCTGCCCTTTGCATTCCTTGGCGGATTAAGCATCCCTGTCCTGCTCGATTTCATCTCCAGCCTGCTGCTGGCCAGGCGAATGCATCCGCATACCTTTGCGGTGATGCTGATGTCCCTCCTGCTTTACCTCGTCGGCATGGGCTTGATCGTGATCCTTGAGATCTATCAGGGGACCGAAGCGCGAATGGCGGTCACGCTGGGAACGACCGAGGCGCTGAATAGCCGCTCGCTCGGCATGCCGCTCAATGCTTTTACCATGCTCTCCAGGCCATCGCAGTGGGTTGTGCTACTCCTGATGCTGATCGGCGCCGGCTCGGCCAGCACAAGCGGCGGACTCAAATGCACCACCCCCTACGTGCTGATCCGCGATTCAATCCGGCTGCTCCGAGGCCGCGAAATGACCCGTGCACTGGCGATTGCCGCCCTTTGGATGCTGGTCTATCTCCTGGTGATATTTGGCACGACCGTCTTGTTGATACTCAACTATCCCCAGGTGCAGAGCGACCGACTCTTGTTCCTGGCGGTCAGCGCAGTAGGCAACGTAGGCACCTCCCAGGAACAAATCACGATGATCGGCAGTGGCCTATACATCCTCACATTCGCCATGCTCTTCGGAAGATTCGCACCGCTCGCCCTGCTTTGGTGGGCCGCCAACAAAATCCCCGGCAAGGTTGATGTGGCAGTCGGATAATCTCTACGCGTTATTCGGGATTTCTTCTTTTTTCTTTTTTTTCCTTGTTAAGTTTTCCCAACCCGCTCCCGATCCCGGAGCGAAGGGAAGTTCTGCACTGACTACATACTGCCCATTATCGAAGAGCGAAGGAATTAAGCATCTGGCTCGGTTGAATCCTTTCCCGAAAAATGTCTGGAAATGTCGCGGAATGTCACCCCAATGATGCGAAAATGAAAATCGAACCCACCGCAGAAGCCTAACCTGGATCATGGTGTTTGGCCCAAACTCATTTGCCAAAACCAACCCAACTTCCAAGCCGGCGTGGTAGAATCATTCACCCAAACAGGAGAGATCAATGGCAACTAAACGAATCCTAATGCTCGTCGGTGATTTTGTTGAGGATTATGAAGTGATGGTTCCCTTCCAGGCGCTTCTCATGGTCGGGCACACTGTTCATGCGGCCTGCCCGGATAAGAAGGCGGGTGAGAAGGTTCGTACCGCGGTTCATGATTTTGAAGGAGACCAGACCTATTCAGAAAAGCCGGGCCATAACTTCGCTCTGAATATGACCTTCGACGAAGTTCGCCCCGAGACCTATGACGCGCTGGTCCTACCCGGCGGGCGGGCTCCGGAGTACATTCGGCTCAATCCGCGCGTGCTTCAGATTGTCCGTCACTTCTTTGAGACAAATAAGCCGGTTGCGGCAATCTGTCATGCCATGCAGATCCTGGCTGCGGCAAATGTGCTTAGGGGACGCAGTTGCAGCGCCTATCCGGCGATCGGTCCGGACGTCAATGGCTGTGGTGGGAAGTATCAGGAAGTCCCGATTGACAAAGCATTTGTAGATGGCAATCTTGTAACCGCGCCAGCTTGGCCGGCCCATCCAGATTGGCTTAGTAAGTTCCTTAAGGTCCTCGGGACACGCATCGACCTTTAGCATAAAAAGAGCCCACGACTTTGGCCGTGGGCTCTTGTTGAAATCAAATCAAATGAAGGGAGTTACTTTTCCGTCTCCTGTAGCGTCGAGATCGGCTGACGACCGGAGAAACCGGTGTCTAACTCATGCCAATAGCTGATCTTCGATTCTCCCAGCTTCCAGCAGAGGTTAACATCGCGACCTTGATGGCGGCCAAGGAAATCGACCAGACCAATTTCGGCATCTTTCAGGTCACATCCGATGCCAGTCAGTTCCTCAGCAAGCCCGATTAGCCTCTCGCGGAGGGCTTCCAGCGCTTTCTCTGCTTCCTGGCGAGCCTTGGAGGTTCCCTGCGACTTTTCCATCTGGGCTTGCTGCGCGGTCGCGTTCTTATGTACCTGAACGATGTCGGACACGATTCGGCCCACAAGCGGTAGCGTACGGTTCGCCTGCTCAAGACTAAAGCGGCGCTTCGCTCGGGACGGTTTGACTCTAGGTGGCACAAAGAACTGAGGTGCGGCCATGGCGAGCTGCCTTTCCAGCGACAAGTTCAGTGGAACTATGGTCGCTTTAAAACGTTGTCGAACGTCAGCGGTTGTACGCCCGGCGCTATTCTGACTCAACCGGAGCAACTGTCAATCACCTATGTTCAACCTTATCGGCAAATGATATGCCGGAAGAATAAGTGGGGAAAGGTGAAGCAGTAAAGCTGGCGGCGGGCAGCAGGCAGCGGGCAGTAAGAAAATGTGGAGGGTGGCGGGTGGAGGGCGGAAAGTAAAAGCGAAGTCTTTGTTACTCTCCACTCCTCTACACTCCACCTTTGTTCTACTACCTGCTGCCCGCTGCCTGCTGCCCGCTGCCAGCTTTGCTCAACAGTGCCAGGACGGCGGCTTCTTCGGGAGAGAGCTTGTTGATGGATTCGGCGAGAATTCGTCCGGCGCGGCGGGTGAGATGCTTGACCAGCGTTCCATCCATATACGATCCGATGATCGCGGGGTGAATGTAACACTTGCGGCAGACGGCGCGGGTGTTGCCCAGACGCATCGCAACTTTTTCGATCGCCCGCACGACGTTCTTCTTCGCTTGAGCCTGGGAGTCAAATGCTTCGAACTCGCGCAGCGCCCTCGCCGCCAGGACTGTGCCCGCCCAGGTGCGGAAATCTTTGGCGGTAAAATCGCCACCACTGATCTGCCGGAGATAGGCATTGACGTCTGCGGACGTGACATCGCGGACTTGGTTGTCATCGTCGAGATACTGAAACAGTTCTTCGCCAGGAAGATCTCGGCAGCGGCGAACAATCTGCGCGAGCTTGGGATCTTCCAGATCGATCTCATGTTCGATTCCGCTTTTGCCGCGAAATTCGAAGCGGACTTTCTTTCCGCTCAGCCGCGCATGCTTGTCATGCAAGGTAGTCAGTCCATAGGAATCGTTATGGGTTGCATACTCTTCATTTCCGACGCGAATGAGGGTCTTCTCCATAATCGAGACCACGGCGGCGAGAACCTTTTCTCGGGCAAGCCCGCGTTTTGCAAGATCCCGCCGAACCGCGTGTCTGATCTTTGGCAGCGCGCCCGCGAAATCGATCATCTTGTAATATTTGGCATCGTCCCGCGCTTGCCGCCATCGCGAATGGTAACGGTACTGCTTTCTCCCCCGCGCATCTCGCCCCACCGCTTGAATATGTCCGTTAGCGTGCGTGCTAATCCAGACGTCAGTCCAGGCCGGCGGAATCACAAGGCTTTTAATCCGGGCGAGCGTTTGTGCGTCGCTCACGCGCCGGCCATTGGGACCAAAATAAACGAATCCATTCGCTCCCTGCTTCACACGCCTGATTCCGGGTTGCGAGTCCGAGACGTACCTCAGCCCCGCGGACTCGGCGGCGCGCCTGTTGGCGTCGATCAGCATCGAAGCATCTTTGGAACTGGAAGACCGAACTCGCTTGGCCGTCGCCTGGGTCATGGTGATTCCACAACTCCATGCGGCAGTTCATTGTTCGCCATCGCCGCCTGGTCGTTTCGGCGGCGGGCAAAATCGGGAATACGGAATGATTCACTCTCAAAACCGCGCGCCGATTCGGTCCCAATCCCGCCCGGCTCGGGCAAAAGCCGGTTGGCAAAGCTGGCCAGTTCACTGAACAGGCCTGGGAAGAGCCCGTGCAGCTTCGACGCGACTTGCGCCCCAATCGGCATGATCAACTCCGCCTGCCCACAGCTTGCCGCGTCGAGGATCCGCCTTGCCAACCGCGATGGATTCATCGAGAGCAGTGGCGTTACATCGGCGGTCGCGAACCAGGCATATTCCTTATCATGTTGACCTCTCACCTGCACATTTCGCGGACTGCCGGTGCGAATCAGGCCAGGGAAGACGGTCGTGACATAAATTCCTTCGCCGGCCAGCTCCGTCCGCAGCGATTCGGAAAGACCCGACAAGGCGAATTTGCTTGCACAATAAGGCACAAGATGCGGCACGGGAAGCTTCCCGCCAATCGAAGAGATGTTGACGATTCTTCCCCGTCGTCGAAGTCGCATCGAGGGCAGTACTGCCAGCGTGGTATAGAGCGGAGCCGCAAAATGGGTCTGCATCGCGCTTTCAAAATCATTGAGCGTGACATTGTCAAACGGAGCAACTGTGATCACGCCGGCGTTATTGATCAGGACATCGATCGATCCAAAGTGCTGGAGAATTCCCTCGACCATTCCGGTGACCTGAGTTGGAATCGTCACATCACATTGGACCGCCAGCACATTGCCGCCGCGCCGGATCAATTCATCTCGCGCAGCATAGAGCTCTGCTTCATCGCGGGCGCAGATCGCGACATTGGCCCCGCGGCGAACCGCTTCCCGGGCGATCAGAAGCCCCAAGCCTCGAGAGCCTCCGGTGATAAGAATCGTTCGACCGCAAAGCGCCATATACCGCGCTCGCCGCGCGATCCCGCGTATCGTCAACCCCACCAGAACCGCCGTGCCGACGCCGATCCACAGCCTCTTTGCCGCCTGATCATCCTGATTTCGTTGAAACATAAAAACCTCCATGCGCTGCTAACCACCGAATCAGATCATTTGCCACAGAGGACACAGAGGACACAGAGTGGGAAAATAAAAATAATCATTTCTTTCTCTGTGCTCTCTGTGCCCTCTGTGGCTACTTCGATTGATCTTCTTCGCGACTTCGTGGTTATCAATCTTCATTTACCGAAGCACCATTGGCCGCGATCCGAGCGGAGTGCGGAAAATCACGTATGGTTTTTCTCGCAGATCGTGCCCGTCATGGAATCGGGCCTGGCGGTTCAACTGGTTGGCGGTGAAATAAAGCGAACCGTCCGTGCCGATCGCCATGCTATCGGGCCAAATCATTCGCGGATCAGAGACGACAGTCGCGTACGTACCATTGGGCGTAAGCCTGCGGATCGCGTTGTGCTCGTAATCGGTGAGGAACAGAGTTCCGTTTGCATCGCAGATCAAGCCATCCGAGGCAAAGTCGCGCTGCGGAAGTTCCCTGATCGTCTCGGCAACCTGCCAGTCATTCAATTGCCGGTTGGCCAAGGCATCAAGGCTCACGCTGTAGAGCTTGCGGCTTGCCAGCGGACAATAGTAAAGCACATCCTTGGCGGGATCGATCGCGATCCCATCCGAACCGATCTTGATCGCTTCCTCGGGTCTTCCGGCCTCTCGAATCATCAACATCTGCCCTTCGACCGATGGCACAAAATTCTGGTCTGCCTTGGTGGAAGGATGATCGTTCAACCGCCGCCAGGAACTGCCGGTTGCCAGATCGACGACGATGATTCCGTTGGGGCCTTTATCGGAGGAATCGGTGATGAACGCGGTGCCTTCTCGGCCGCGCTTAAAGTCGAAGCGGACGTCATTCAAGTACGTCGTGCTCAATGCTACATCCGCCGGAAAGTTAATCCGCTTGACGACTGCATTCCTTTTAAGATCGACGCAAATCAGCTTGGGTCCGCCGCTCAGAGTTGGGCCCATGTTGATCGTCGCGGTATCCAGAATCCACAAGCGATCCTGTGGATCAACCACGACGCTTTGAGCAGAAACGAGGTGATCCGATTCATTTCCTTCAACAAAATTATTGATTTGCGCATCGGGGAAAGGCACGGTTCGGCCATCCTTCACTTCGGCAACAGTGTATTCAACCGGATCCCCCCACCGCGGATAATTGACAAAGATTCGCCCCGAGTGAGAGACCGCGACACCCGTAGGCATTGGCCCGTAGAAGCGGATGATCGGGTCGATGTCGCCAACGGTTGGGATCGAGGTTGATACCGAGCGCGTGAGCTTGGCTTCATCGGTGTCTAATCGATTGGCCTGCTCGCGATTGAATGGCGTCTGCACGGATGAACATCCCTGCACCACCACAAGCGCCAATGCGATCACAAGCGTAGTAAATAGAGCAATGCGTGACATTGGAAACTCCTTTTATTGCGCGGTTGCCGGCGCAGAATCTCAGGCATTGACGACCTCTCCGCCGTTGGGATGCAGAATCTGTCCTGCAAAATAGCTGGAATCACTCGAGGCGAGGAAAACATAACAGGGAGCGATCTCGGCAGGTTCGCCGGCTCGCTTCATCGGAACATCCGAGCCAAACGTGGCGACCTTCTCCGGCGGGAAAGTAGAGGGAATGAGCGGGGTCCAGACCGGGCCCGGCGCCACGCCGTTGACTCGGATTCCCTTCTCTGCCAGCGCTTCACCCAGCGACCGCGTGAACGCGACGATCGCTCCTTTAGTTGCCGAATAATCGAGCAGCTCGCGGCTGCCTCGATAAGCCGTCACCGATGCGGTGTTGATGATCGTGCTCCCTTTCTTCAAATGCTTCATCGCCGCCTTGCTGAGGAAAAACATTGAAAAGACGTTTGTGCGGAAGGTGCGCTGGAGCTGCTCTGCGGAGATCTTTTCGATGCTGTCCTGAGGGTGCTGCTCGGCGGCGTTGTTGACGAGGATGTCGAGCTTGCCGAGCTCTTTGACGGCGCGCTCGACCGAGTCGTTGCAGAATTGTTCATCGCCGATGTCACCTGCGATCGTTACGCAGGCGCGGCCTTCGGCTTCAACCAGGCGTTTGGTCTCCTGGGCATCCTCATGTTCATTAAGGTAAACAATCGCCACATCAGCGCCTTCCTTGGCAAAGGCCACCGCGACCGCTCGGCCGATCCCGCTGTCGCCGCCGGTGATCAATGCGGCTTTGCCATGCAGCTTGCCGGCCGGTCGATACTCAGGCAATTCGACCTTCGGTCTTGGCCGCATCTCATCCTCGCGGCCGGGTTGACGCGACTGCTTTTGTGCGGGTCTGAGCGATTTTTTCTCTTCTTTCTGTTTTGGCATGAGGACTCCTTCAAGGCTGGAACAGCGCGCAATGCCGACAATCTGGCTTTGCGCCTTGCGGAATGTTTCATGCACGCAACAGACATACCACCATCTCGAATCGACACAAAAGCGGCGTGGTCGATTCAGCGACCACGGCACCCTTTCGCGGTCATTCACATTGGCCCGCTGATCCTCGCGCAATTGCACACGGACACTTTCCGTCGATACTTGTGCATCATGGCATCGGTAACGATCCAGCAGGCATTCGAACAGGCCGCGCAGCTCCATCATGCTGGGCGGCTGGCCGAAGCGGAAAGGCTCTATCGCCAAATCCTCGCTCAACAGCCGGATCATGCCGATTCGCTTCATCTATTGGGCGTGCTGGCGCTGCAAGTCGGGCAATTTCCCATGGCGGTCGAGCTGCTTTCCAAAGCGGTTTCGGCAAACCCCGCGGCGGCACATTTTCGCAGCAATCTAGGATTAGCCCTGACCCATCTGGGACGATTCGATGAAGCAATCGCTTCCCTTCGATTGGCGGTTCAACTGGCGCCGAATCTTGCCGATGCGCATAACAATCTCGGAAATGCCCTGCGACGGCTGGGAAAGACCGATGAAGCGATCGCGTCGTTTCGCACCGCCATTCAGTGCAATCCTTCCCTCGCTGAAGCGCATAACAATCTCGCAGGCTCTTTTCGCACGCAGGGAAAGCTTGATGAAGCCGAAGCCGAGTTTCGCACAGCGATTCAGCTCAAGCCGAATCTGGCGCTGGCTTACAGCGGACTAGGCGGGGTGTTGATCGATCGCGGGCAACCCGAGCAGGCGCTTGCAAACCTGCAAATCGCCGTTCGCCTCGATCCGCGCATCGCCGAGGCTCATCATAATATCGGAAATATTTTCCGCAGTTGTGGCCGGCTCGATCAGGCGGAGGTCGCATACCGCAGCGCCATTCAGATCATGCCGACGCTTGCTGCGTCGCACAGTAATCTGGGAATTGTCCTTCGAAATCAGGGAAGAATCGATGAAGCAATCGCCTCATTCCGCAAGGCGATCGAGCTCGACCCTTCACTGGCCGGCGCTTTCAGCAATCTGGGGAATGTCCTCAAGGAGCGAAATGATGTTGATGACGCGATCGTCGCATACGAGACCGCGATCAAGCTGGACCCCACGATTTACGAAGCCTACACCAATCTCGGCAACACGCTCAAAGATGTCGCGGAGCTTGATGCAGCCGTGGCGATGCACCGCCGGGCCGTCGAGCTTTCTCCCGAGCTTCCCGGGCCGCATAGCAATCTCATCTATACGCTTTACTTTCATCCCGACTTCACGCAGCAGATGATTCACGGAGAAGAGCTGAGTTGGGCGCGGCGGCATGCCGAGCCGCTTAAGCAGCACATTCGCCCCCATCAAAACGATCGCGACCCGCAACGCCCGCTGCGGATTGGATATGTCTCGCCTGATTTTCGCGAGCATTGCCAGGCGTTTTTTACTTATCCCTTATTTCGCAATCACGACCGTCGACAGTTTCATATCACCTGCTATTCCAGCTCGCTCCGTTCGGATTCGGTGACCGCGCGGCTTAAAAATATTGTCGATGAATGGCGGGACATCGCGGGAATGTCCGATCAGGATGCGGCCGATCTCATCCGGCGGGACCAGATCGATATCCTGATCGACCTCACCGTTCACATGGCCGGCAATCGGCTTCTCGTCTTCGCCCGCAAGCCCGCGCCGGTGCAGGTGACATGGCTCGGCTATCCGGGCAGTACGGGAATGGATGCAATCGATTACCGAATCACCGATCCATACCTCGATCCCAGCGGAACGGACGAAACGGTTTACACGGAGCGTTCGATTCGTTTGCCTGATACGTTCTGGTGCTTTGATCCGTTGACCGAAGCAGTGACGGTGAACGATTTGCCTGCGACGACAAACGGTTTTATTACCTTTGGATGTCTGAATAATTTCAGCAAGGTGAATCGCCAGGTTCTGCAATTGTGGGCCAAGGTACTGCGGGCGGTCCCCAATTCGCGATTGATCATTCTCTGTGATGCCGGGAAGCATCGAGACAAGAAGCTGACGGAGTTGAAAGACCTCGGCGTCAATCCCGATCGAATCCAATTCGAAGCAAAAAGGCCGAGAATCGCGTATCTGGAGCTCTACAATCAGGTCGATATGGCGCTGGATACTTTTCCATACAATGGCCATACGACGAGCCTCGATTCGCTCTGGATGGGGGTCCCCACGATCACGCTGGCGGGACATTCCCCCGTCGCTCGTGCGGGGCTGAGCCTGTTGTCGAATCTCGGGCTCACGGAAATGATCGCGCTCGAGCCGGAACAATATGTGAAGATCGCCACGGATTGGTGCAGCAATTTACCGAGACTTGTGAAACTCAGAGCTTCACTCAGAGAACGAATGAAGGCTTCACCGCTGATGGATGCGCCGCGATTCACACGAAATTTCGAGACCGCGCTGCGGGAGATGTGGCGAGAGTGGTGTTCAAAACCTGCTTGATCTTCGAGCGACTTCGCTGGGGTAATCGACGATTGATCTAAAAACCATGCAGACCCTCACCCTCCAACAGGCATTCGAGCTGGCGATGCAGCATCACCAGGCCGGTCGATTCGCAGAGGCGGAGCCTCTGTATCGACAAATCCTCTCGCAGCAGCCGAATCACGCCGATGCGCTGCACATGCTCGGCCTGCTTGCGCTTCAGGTTGGGAAGATTCAGGTGGCATCGGATCTGATTTCACGCGCAATCGCAATCAACCCGTCTTTGCCGGGATATCACTACAATTTCGGCTTGGTTCTCTTGCGCCTGGGCCGCTTTGATGAAGCGGCCGCGGCGATGGAATCGTCCATCCGGTTGAAGCCGGATTTTATCGATGCCTGGAACAATCTTGGCGATGCGCGTTTGTTTTCATCCCGCCTCGACGAAGCGATGGCCGCCTACCGCGAGGCAATTCGGCTCAACCCTGAGCTGCCCCAGGGACATTTCAATCTCGGCAATGCACTTCAATCGCGCGAGCAGTTTGAACAGGCCGTTGAATCGTATCGCAGATCGCTTCAGCTCAATCCACAATTCGCCGAAGCCTGGAACAACATGAGCAACGCACTGCGGCGGCTCGCGCAAATCGATCAGGCGATTGATGCGTGCCGCAAAGCGATTCAACTCAAACCCGGCTTCCCCGAGCCTTACGACAACCTCGGCCTTTGCTACAGGGATCGCCAGCAGACGGATGAAGCGATCGATGCGTTTCAAACCGCGACGCGGCTGAGCCCCAGGTCTGCAAAAGTGCATATGAATCTGGGAAACGCCCTCAAAGAAGCCGGCCGACTTGACGAAGCAATTCAGGCGTATCGCCAATCAATGACGCTTGACCCCACCGATGCGGCGGCCCACAGCAACCTTATTTATATCATGCACTTTCATCCACGATATAGCCCATCGGGGATTCTCGAAGAAGCACGTGCATGGGAACGTCGCTTTGCAATCCCACTTCGCAGCACGATTCGACCGCATCAAAATGAGCGTTCTCCGGATCGGCCACTGCGGATTGGTTACGTCTCGGCGGATTTCAGGGATCACGTCGTCGGCTTGAATCTGCTGCCGCTGTTTCGGCATCACGACCGCGAGAATTATCACATCAGCTGTTACCACAATTTCGCCGGCGTCGATACCGTGACGAGTGAGTTTCAATCTCTCGCTTCGCAATGGCGAATGATCGCCAATCTCCCCGACGAAGCGGCCGCTGAGTTGATTCGGAATGATCGAATTGATGTTCTCGTTGACCTCTCGCTCCACATGGGCGGCAACCGCCTGCCGCTTTTTGCCCGACAGCCGGCGCCGGTGCAGATTACTTTCGCGGGGTATCCCGGCACGACCGGACTCAGCACGATTGGCTATCGACTGACTGATCCGTATCTCGATCCTGCCGAAAACGACGCGTTTTACTCGGAGGAGTCGATCCGGTTGCCGAAAAGCTTCTGGTGTTATGAGGCGCTGGCCGATCAGGCTCCGGATGTGAATCCGTTGCCGGCAGAGCAAAACGGTTTTCTTACATTTGGTTCGTTGAACAATTTTTGCAAGATAAATGGTCCTGTGCTGGAGCTATGGGCCAAGGTGCTTGCTGCCGTGCCAGAATCGAGATTGGTCATCCTCGCCACGCCGGGGCGGCATCGGCAAAGAACCGTCGATGCGTTGAATCGGCTGGGGATTGATCCTGCAAGAATCGAATTCGTCGGCATCCAGCCGCGGAATGATTATCTCAGATATTATCATCGTCTCGATATTGCGCTGGATACTTTTCCCTACAATGGACACACGACGAGCCTTGATGCGCTTTGGATGGGAGTGCCTGCCGTTACGCTGGCGGGCAAATCCGCGGTCGGCCGCGCAGGGGTAAGCCAATTGTCCAACATGGGCCTGCCCGAGTTGATCGCCAACTCTGCCGAACAGTACGTTCGAATCGCCTCGGAACTGGCCAACGACGTAACACGATTGTCAAAGCTGCGGGCGGGAATGCGAGAGCGAATGCGCTCGTCGGCGTTGATGGACGGAACCGGGTTCGCGAGAAATGTTGAATCGGCGCTGCGAACGATCTGGCGCCGGTGGTGCAAGGAATAAAGCCAGGTTTCGATGTCCACAGCCAATCTCCAACAAGCCATGGACCGCGCAGTCCAGCACCATAGCGCCGGTCGCCTCGCTGAAGCGGAAGAGATCTATCGGCAGATTCTTGCCCAGCAGCCGAATCATCCCGATGCACTTCACATGCTGGGCATGCTCGCGCATCAGGTTGGAAAAAATGAAGTCGCTGTCGAGCTGATCGGCAAGGCAATTTCGGTGAACCCGCGCGTCGCCGACTATTATTGCAATCTCGGCCTGGCACTCAGCGCCTTGGATCGATCCGCCGATTCAATCACCGCACTTCGATCCGCGCTTCAACTCAACCCGCGACTCGCCCAGGCGCATAACAATCTCGCAATTGCCTTGTGGCGTAGCGGCCAGCCGCGGCAGGCGATTAACGCCTGGCGGGAGGCGATTCGCCTCAATCCCAATATGCCCGAGGCATACAACAGCCTCGGCAGCGCCTATCAGCAGCAAGGACAAATCGATCAGGCGATAACGGTCTTGCAACGGGCGATCGAGTTGAATCCGCAACTCGCCGATGCGCACAACAATCTCGGCATCGCTCTGAAACAGCAAGGCCAACTCACCGAAGCAATCTCCGCTTTTCGGCGCGCGATGGAGCTCGATCCGCGCCGTGCCGAGTTCCACAATAACCTCGGCACCGCACTATGGATCGTCGGGCACGTGAACGAAGCCGCCACGGAATTTCGTGTGGCAACTCAAATTCAACCCAGTGAGGCGACCTTTCAGAATAACCTCGGCAGCGCCCTCTGGGCGCGCGGCCAACTCGACCGGGCCGCTGAAGTGATTCGCACCGCTTTGAAAATGAATCCCAGCCTCGCCGAAGCCCACGGCAACCTCGGCAATACTCTCAAAGATCTGGGCCTGCTCGATGAAGCGATTGAAAGCTATCGTCACGCCGTTGCGCTCAAGCCGGATGATCCATCGATCCACAGCAATCTGATCTACCTGCTTCACTTTCGGCCACAATATGACATTGCTTCGATCAAGAAGGAGCTTGAGATTTGGAACGTGCGGCATGCCGACCCGTTGAAGAAGCTGATTGTGCCTCACTCCAATTCTCGCGATCCGCGGCGGCGGCTTCGCGTCGGATATGTTTCTCCGGATTTCCGCGAGCACGCCGTCGGCCGCTTTTTTCTGCCATTGATTGAGCACCACGACCACGAGCGATTCGAGATCTTCTGCTATGCAGACATTGTCTCGCCCGATGAGCTAACCGAGCGGATCAAAGCCGCCGCCGACAAATGGGTGCCGGTTACTGGTCTGCCGGATCGCGCCGTTGCGGAAATAATTCGAAAGGATCAGATCGATATTCTGGTTGATTTGGCCGCGCATACACCAGGGAATCGGCTGCTAGTTCTTGCGCAAAAGCCGGCGCCGGTGCAGGTCACGTATCTGTCTTATCCGAGCACAACAGGATTGGACACGATCGATTATCGATTTACCGACCCTTTTCTCGATCCGCCAGGCGAGGCCAATCCGCTTTACTCGGAGGAATCGATTCGCTTGCAAACCTATTGGTGTTATGAGTCCGGAATCGCCGTGCCGCCTGTAAATAGCTTGCCCGCTGCGACGAATGGATATGTTACGTTTGGATGCCTCAACACGTTTCGCAAAGTAACTAAAGAAAGCCTGCTGGGCTGGTGCCGGATCATGCGTGATCTGCCTCACCCCCGGATCGTGCTTCACGCTGATGACGGCTCACATCGGCAGCGCGTCGCGGAGCTGTTTTCATCACAGCAGATCGATCCAAGCCGGGTCAGCTTTGTGGGCCGGGTTACGCTGGCGGAGTATTTCAAACTCTACCAGCAAATCGATATCGGCCTTGATCCCTTCCCTTATACCGGCGGCACGACGACCTGCGATGCATTATGGATGGGCGTTCCAGTCATTACCTTGGCCGGGCAAATGGCGGTGCACCGGGGTGGTGTAAGCATTCTCTCTCAGGTCGGGCTGCCGGAATTGATCGCGAGTTCGACGGATGAATATGTAACGATCGCAACTAATCTCGCGCGGGACATTTCTAAGCTCAGCACGCTTCGAGCTTCGCTCCGCCAGCAGATGGCGACTTCCGCCCTGATGGGCGCGCCGCGCTTCGCGCAAAACATCGAAAAAGTTTATCGAGAAATCTGGCAACGCTGGTGCAGCCGCGATGCGATGACTTGAAATCCCCCGCCCGCACCGATAAAAACTCTCCTTTCCTGTGCCTTCGGGATTGGCCGCGCGCACAACGGACTGTGCGGAAATTAGATTGAAGTTCAACCTCATCGACAAAATCGAGCAGCTTTCCGACGACAGGATCGTCGCGGTGAAATACGTGAGCTTGGCCGAGGAATATCTCGCGGATCATTTCCCGACATTTCCAGTCCTGCCCGGCGTGATGATGCTCGAAGCGCTGGTTCAGGCGGCATCGTGGCTGCTGCATCGGCGGAGCGGATTTTTAAAGTCGATCGCTGTCCTAAAAGAAGCCCGCAACGTAAAGTACGGCCAATTCGTCGCTCCGGGCAACGCGCTGCGGGTTGAGGTCGATTATTACAAGCCAACCGACAGCGGCGCGGTCTTTAAGGCAAGTGGTTTTGTCGGCGACGCGCAAGCGGTCTCAGCGCGAATCGAATTGAGCTATTTCAACCTCGCCGACAAACATCCGGAGCTGGCCGGAGTTGATGCGCGGCTGATCGAACACAACAAGGCACGATGGAGCGTGCTGGGGCAACATAACCTTCAAGGAAAGCACAATGACGCGTGACGAAATCTACGACAAAGTAAAAGCCGTCCTGGTCGACGCCCTGGGCGTTGACGATGAGGAGATCACTCCCAGTGCCATCATCAAGGATGATCTTGGCGCCGAGAGCATCGATTTTCTCGACATCATTTTCCGATTGGAAAAGGCTTTCGGAATCAAGATCCCTCGAGGCGAAATGATGCCGGAAAACCTGGCGAGCGATCCCAATCTCGTGCAGAACGATACGATCACTCCCGCGGGCATCGAGGCGCTTAAGAGCAAAATGCCCCACAGTGACTTCACCGAATTTGAGAAAGACCCCAAGGTCGATAACCTCAGCAAGCTCTTCACCGTCGATGCGATCGTCAATTACGTCGAGCAGAAGCTCAAGCAGCCGGCAGTGTAAAGGAGCGGGCAGCAGGCAGCGGGTAGCAGGCAGTAAAGAATTGTTTGATAGTAATTTCTTTACTGCCCGCTGCCCACTGCCTGCTGCCTGCTATTGCCCCCATGCGCTGGATCTGGATCGATAAGTTCATTGAATTCACACCCAAGACGAGCGCGACTTCGATTAAGAATGTCACGCTGGCCGAGGAGCATCTGCACGATCTTTATCCGGCGTTTCCCCTTGTGCCGAATAGTTTGATTATTGAAGGGATGGCGCAGACGGCGGGGATATTGGTTGGCGAGGCCCGGAATTTTGCCGAAAAGGTGATCCTTGCCAAGATTGGCCGGGCCACGTTTCACCGGCTCGTTCGACCAGGGGATACAATACAATTCGCTGCCAAGATCGAGCAGCTAAGCGAGGCCGGCGCATCGATCAACGGAAGAGTCACGACCGGCGGCGAGCTGGTTGCGGAAATCGAGATGATGTTCAGCCATATCGATCAGAATCTGGCAGGCATCGAATTTCCGGAGCATAACTTTGTGTTCACCGAGCAGTTCACGGAACTGCTCAAGACGTATCGGATTAACACGACCACGAATTACTAATCATGAATCGAGTTGTAATCACCGGCATCGGCGTTATCTCTCCCCTGGGGATTGGCGCGAAAGCGTTTTGGGAGAACCTCGTCGCCGGCAAATGCGGGATCGGCAAGATTCGCCAGTTCGATGCCGGCGGCTTCGCCTGCCAGATTGCGGGGGAAGTTCCGGATTACAAGATCGGCGATTTCGTTCCCAAGAGCTATCGCAAAGCGACCAAAGTGATGGCCCGCGATACCGAGCTTGCGGTGCTCGCGGCCGATGACGCGTTTAAGGATGCGGGGCTTAAATCCAAAGCGTATACCGAAACTCCCGACTTTGATCCAAAACGCTTTGGCTGCAATATCGGCGCTGGTTTGATCAGTGCAGAAATGAACGAGTTGACCGCGGCCATGGACACCGCTCGTGCGGAGGATGCAGCGAATAAGCTCGATTTGCACAAATGGGGCACAATGGGCATGGGCCAGCTCACGCCGCTGTGGCTGCTCAAATATTTGCCCAATATGCCCGCCTGTCATGTGACGATCGTTCACGGTTTGATGGGCCCGAGCAACACGATTACCTGCCAGGAAGCATCAAGCCACCTCGCGATCGGCGAAGCCTTCCGCACCATTCAGCGCGGTAAGGCCGAGCTTGCGATATGCGGCGGCGCTGAGAGCCGTATCAACCCTATGGGACTCAATCGCCAACGATTGCTCAAGCGCCTGAACGAATCCTGCAACGATGACCCGCGCGGCGCGATTCGCCCATTCGATGTCGATGCAAAAGGTACGATCTTCGGAGAAGGAGGCGGGCTGCTCATCATCGAAAGCTATGAGCATGCGATGAAACGCGGCGCCAGGATTTATGCCGAGCTGGTCGGCTTCGCCGCGACACAGGATTCCTACAAAGTCACCGAGCCCGACCCCAGCGGCCACAGCTACGGCAAGGCGATCGAAAAGGCGCTCAACGATGCGAAGCTATCGGCCAAGGATGTGGATCTGCTTGTGCCGCATGGTTTGGGGATCGTCGATTTTGATCGGGCTGAATTGAACGGTTTGAAAAAGTCGCTTGGCAAAGAATTGGATCGGATCGCTATCTCGCCGATCAAGCCTCAGTTCGGCAACTGCGGCGCCGGCGTAGGCGTCGATGCCGCCGCTACGGTCCTCTCAATCTATCACGGCATCGTTCCGCCGGCCGTCAATACGAGCAAACCGATTGACGGCCAGAAGCTCAATGCAACACGAGAATCGCGCGAGCTTCGCCCCCAGGTTGCGGTTAGCAGTGTGTACGCGCTAGGCGGACAAAACGCGGCGCTGGTGTTTCGAAAGATATAAATGTCAAAGCGCATCGAGAACTTTATTATCTGGTTCAGCTTTGGGTGCCCTCGCTGGCTTATGGGAGTATTTTCCGCGTTCTTCATAATCGCTGGTGTTGCTTGGATGTGGGTTGCTGGTTATCTCGCGCTACCTGTAGAAGCGGCGTCATTTGGTGGGATTGGAATCGGCCTAGGTACTTGCGGCGTCGCGATTGCGATTTTGCGGGAGAGGAATAAGTACAACTTTTGATTTCGAAGGCGGAATATGAACCGAGTCGTTATCACAGGCATGGGCTGGATCACTCCGATGGGACATTCCATCGAAGAGGTTTGGAAGCGCTTATTGGCCAGCGAAACCGGAATCGAACGGATCAAGATTTTTGACGCCGAAACATTTCCGACCACCATCAGCGCCGAAGTAAAGAACTTTGACCTGAGTAAACACATCGATGATGTCGCAAGCCATGGCCAAGGCGGTCGCAATACGCAGTTCGCGGTCGCGGCATGCTCTCAAGCGTGGAAAGCGGCAGCGCTGGATCATGCCAAGCTTGATCTGGATCGCGTCGGAATTTATCTGGGCAGTGGCGAAGGCTCGCTCGATTTCGATGCTTATACCAATGCCGCGCTGGCGAGTTGGAAGCCGGAAACGAGCAGTGTTGATACCGTAAGGTGGGCCCAGATTTCTCAGGAAAGAATGAACGTCACGCGCGAGATCGAGCAGGAACCGAACATGCCCCTCTCGCATCTGGCGCTGTTAACCGGCGCTCGCGGGCCGGCTTTGAACTGCCTAACCGCTTGCGCCGCTTCGACTCAAGCAATCGGCGAAGCCACCGAAATCCTCCGCCGCGGCGATGCCGATGTGATGATCGGCGGCGGCGCGCATTCGATGATTCATCCATTCGGTGTAACCGGCTTCAACCGGCTCACCGCCCTTTCCACGGCCAATGAAAATCCCCGCTGCGCCTCGCGCCCTTTCGACAACGCGCGCGGCGGATTCGTGCTTGGCGAGGGCGCGGGAATGGTCATTCTTGAGACCCTCGATCATGCGCTGGCGCGCAAAGCCCCGATCCTCGCGGAGGTTGTCGGATATGGCTCAACCGCCGATGCATTTCGCATCACCGACCAGCATCCGGATGGGCTCGGCGCAGTCGTCGCGATGCAGGAGGCGCTGGCTGATGCGAATCTCTCGCCGAGGGACATTCATTACATCAACGCCCATGGCACCGGCACGCGCGAAAACGACGGAAATGAAACCGGCGCCATCAAAAAAGTCTTCGGTGAACATGCCCGCAACGTCCCCGTCAGCAGCATCAAAAGCATGATGGGCCACCTCATCGCCGCCGCCGGCGCGGTCGAATTGATCACTTGTGTTTTGGCCATCCGCGATCAGATTCTTCCGCCTACGACGAACCTGGAAAATCCCGACCCCGAGTGCGATTTGGACTATGTTCCGAACAAAGCGCGCACCGCGAAAGTGGACGTCGCCATGAGCAACAGCTTCGGCTTTGGCGGACAAAACGACACGATTATCGTGAAACGATATCGGTGATTGAACCCAGCATGGTAGAATGGTTTGAAAGTCCACGTCATCCTGAACGTACTCGTGAAGGATCTCGTAAAACGGTGACGTACTCGAGGACATCAGCATGCCCGCACAAACCATCCCGCAATTCAGCGTCTTTCTCGTTAACAAGCCCGGAGTGCTCGCCCAACTGACCAAGGCACTGGCCGACGCGAAAGTGAACATCACCGCCATGACGCTGGTCGATTCGCAGGAGCATGGCGTGTTGCGATTGGTAGTCGAAAATCCCGATTCGACGCGCGAAGTGCTTAAAAAACTAAACCTGCCAATGACCGAGACCGAGGTCCTGAGCCTGGAGTTGAATAATCGTCCCGGCGCGTTGGCAGACGTCGCGGAATTGCTGGCGAAGAACCATATCAACATCAACTATGCCTACGTCAGCAGCGGTGCCCCCGGCGGGCGAACGACCGGGATTTTCAAGGTCAATGATGTGAAAAAGGCCCAGCATGTGTTGAAGGACAGCGGATCGAAACATAAAGAGCCCGACCTGCACCGACGATCCTCCCGGCGATGAATTGCAACAGGCCAAGTGAATCATGCCGCCATCGGCCACATCCATGACGCTTCAGCAGGCGCTGATCTTGGCGCAAGACCTGCTCAACAAAGGGCAACTTCGCGAGGCCGATTCCGTGCTCCAGCAGATTCTTTCGGCTGTGCCTGAGCAGCCCCAGGCGCTGCACCTGCTCGGGCGGCTGGCGCTGCAGGCGAATCGGCCGGACATCGCGGTGCAATGCTTCTTGAGGCAGCTTCAATCCAGTCCATCCGATCCGGTTGCACATATCGACTTGGGCAATGCTGAACTGAAGCTTGGACACCTCAATGAAGCGATCGCCGCATATCGCAAGGCAATCGAGCTTCAGCCCGAAAACGCGGGAATCTACAGCAACCTCGGTGTCGCGCTTCATGAGCAAGGCCACGTGGAAGAAGCGCTCTGCCAGTTCGAAAAGGCTGTGACACTCAATCCGTCTCTGCCTGATGGGTACAACAACGTAGGAACTGCGCTGCGGAACATGGGGCGGTTTGACGAAGCGATTCAGGCGTTTCGCAAAGCGGCCGAGTTGCGAAGCAACTGGGCCGAAGCGCATATCAATCTGGCTAACACATTGAAAAGCGCAGGGCGGATGGAAGAAGCCATTGCGGAATGCCGGCGAGCGCTTCAGATGAAGCCAGAATCGGCGATGATTCACAGCAGCCTGGTTGTTTATATTCAATACGATCTAGGCAGTACTCCCGCCGAGATTTTTGAGGAACACCGCCGCTGGAATCAGGTGCATGCCGTTCCGCTTGGCGATCGGATCAAGCCGCACACGAACGACCGCTCGCCGGAGCGGCGCCTGCGCATCGGTTATGTTTCGCCGGATTTTCGCGAACATTCGGTTCCCTTTTTCTTTGAAGGACTGCTTAGCGCCCATGATCGGGAGCGGGTCGAAGTGTTCTGTTATGCCGATCTGCTGCGCAAGCCCGATCCGGTGAGCGAGCGGTTGAAAGCGCTATCCGATCACTGGATCAACATCACCGGAATGGGCGATGAACCGCTGGCCGAGCGAATTCGCGAGGATCGAATCGATATTCTGGTTGATCTTGCCGGCCATACCGCCGGCGGCAGGCTGCTCGTCTTTGCGCGCAAGCCCGCGCCGGTGCAAGTGTCCTACCTGGGATATCCCAATACGACTGGCTTGGATGCGATCGACTATTACATCACCGATGTGCATCTCGATCCGCCAGGAACAAGTGAGCAATATTTTTCTGAGCAACTGATCCGGCTGCCGCAAACTTTCGCCTGCTATCGCGCACCGCAGGATGCCCCGCCGGTTGGAATATTGCCGGCTCGCTCCAATGGATATGTTACTTTCGCCAGCTTCAACACACTGCCAAAAATAAATGAGCGGGTTATTCAAACCTGGGCGAAGATTCTCTCAGCGTTGCCCGAATCAAGGCTGCTTATTTCGGCGCGGGGAATGCAGATTGCGTCGGTGGCAGACCGCATGCGAGAAGCATTTTCGCGGCACGGGATTGATCCGCAGCGCCTTCGATTCGAAGGGTATCGAGATCAAAAGGAATATTTTGCCACGCACAATGAAGTCGATCTCCTGCTCGACACGTTTCCCGTCAATGGCCACACAATCACCTGCCACGCATTATGGATGGGCGTTCCCGCAATAAGCCTTGCCGGCGATCGACATTCAGGCCGGCTTGGCGCCAGCGTGTTAAAAAACCTCGGCCTGCCGGAGCTGCTCGCAAGCAGTATCGATGAGTACGTGCGAATCGCCGTGGAATTGGCGAGCGATCTGCCTCGATTGGAGATGTTAAGGTCGACCATGCGCGATCGCATGTTGCGCTCAGCCCTTATGGACGAGAAAAAACTTGCGAACCAAATCGAGGACGCACACCGATCGATGTGGCGTAAGTACGTCTCAGGCTGATTCATAGCTCCAAACGAAAACGGCTCTTCTTTCGGATCGCGCCTCCGGGCAATGGGTAATCATCTGGGACCGCGACCGTTTCGATAAATTTCGCTCCCAGCCGCTCGATCGTTCGCCGGCTGGCAACGTTATCCGGCGAGCAGGTGATCCATAGCTCGCTTAATCCATGCAGCCGCGCCAGCGGCAAAATCAGTCGGCAGCTCCGCTCAGCCAGGCGCCGGCCACGGAAAGCAGGTTCAACCGAATATCCAATTTGCCCCGCGTAGTTCAAAATCGAATCAGTTGCACCAATCCGCAAAGTAAGCCGGCCCATTCGCTGATGGGTTTCCGCGTGCCGCATTTCAAAAATGTAAGTGGGTACCGACCATGGCGATGTGCTGGCGGGTTGACACTCCGTCAGGACCAAATCCAGTTCTTCATCGTGCAATATGGTTGGCGAAAGAAATTTGAACTCGCTACTCACCTTGAACAGTTTACTTGAAGGGGGCCGGAGAGAGGACTACTGCCCAACCGCCTGGCGAAGCTCAGACCAGAGATCGCGAGAGTCGATCGACATGCGAACCGAAATACTCCGATCCGCGGCGTATTCCACTTTATAAACGCGGGCACGGAGGAGTGTGCGGTTAATCGCATCGGAAATGCGAACGTCTTCCTTGGCCGCTTCTCCAAGCGTCATGGAGCGCGTCAATGGAAGTGAATTGATTCGAGCGTGAAGATTCTCAGTCGCCTTGGTCTCGGCCGCCGTCTTGGTGCGGAGTGCCGTGGACGTGGCCGGGGAGGTCCCCTCGGCATCAAGCAGCGAACCAACCCACATCGGAAGCTGTGAAGGCAAATCGATCGTGTTGATCACTTCACGCGTGGAGATGGGATGCCCGCTGACACTGGCGCGCCCCACCGCGATCGGCGCTCGACGGGAAAACTCGCGCTGAAGCTCGTCCACGCTTTTCGCATCCGCCGGCAATGTCGTGCCCTCGGCTTTGGCAGCTTGGTTAATCGTCGCAAGCAGCTCATCCGGCGGCGTTGCGACGGTCAATTCAACTTGCAGATCTTCGCCGAAACGCACTTGTGTCACCGGCTGCGACGCGACCCAATTTCGCACGGCCTTTTGAACCGGCTCGCGGGAGATAATATCGCCAACGGTTTGCCCGTTGTTTAAGCTGATCGGGCGAATGTCATCCAGCACGTGCTGCGCAGCATCCTGCCGAGCCGCGGCCAGCGCCTGGCTTCGCGCGTCGTCACTGATCGAGGACCAGCGCTCTCCTACATCAAACGGCCTGATACCCGGGACCCGCGCCGCGGAAACGCTGGTGCCCGTCGCCGAGAAGGAGCGCTGTTTCCAGTCTTCGAGTCGCCGCTCAAGCACTTCCGCCGGCAGCGGCGAGAGCCGCGACCGCGCTGCGGCAATACTCACCAGCGAATACGCCACTTTCGCCCCGCTCAATTCAAGCTGAACCTGACAAGTCTGATCATCCACCCACCGAGGCGCCCCGATCTGCTGCGCCTGCTCGATTGTGTCATCGAAAAGGTCAGCGGCATTGGTGCGATCCAGGAACTGAGCAACGGTCAAAGTAGGCGTGATTCGAGCCGAGCGAATATCGCTTCGCAGCGCGCCGAGCGCATTGGCAGTCGCGGCGGCAACCTGGGCCCGCGCAGGATCTTCTCCCAGCGACGCCCGCGCACACGCCGCCATCGCGATCATCAACACGAGAATGAAACGAACCGAAGTCATCAGCATGTATAAAAGGGCCGGTTATCACGCCATGCCCAGTACTTAAGACAGTTTCCATCATCGGACGTTAGCAACCTTAAAGGCTCATCCGAATGAATTGAAGTGGGATCGTACTGAAGTTTTCCTGTCCATCCAAGCAGCGTTTGATTTAGCCTTTAGGTATCCTTACTATCGCAAGGCTAAGCATTTGTGGGACGTTAGAATGATTCCACGCCGCAAAACCCGCAAAATCGTTATCGGCGACAAGCAGCATGGCTTAGTCGCGATCGGCGGCGATGCGCCGGTGTCGGTCCAGACGATGACGGCGGGCTATACCCATGAAATCGACAAATGCGTCGCAGAAATTCATAAACTCGCCGCCGCGGGTGCGGATATCGTCCGCGTTGCGGTGCCCGAGCGGAAAGACACCGATGCCCTGCGAAGTATCCTGCCCCAGGTGAGTGTACCGATCGTTGCTGATGTTCATTTTCATTTCCAGCGCGCCTTGGAGGCGATCGAAGCGGGCGTTCATAAGATCCGCCTGAATCCCGGAAATATCAGCGATCGAGATCAAGTCCTGAAAGTAATCGACGCCTGTAAAGAGCGACGGATTCCCATTCGAATTGGCGTGAATGAAGGCTCAATAGTCGAGCGAAAAGACAAACAAAAACGCCTCAAAGAATTAGGCGGTGTCTTCTCGGACAACAAGAATGGCCATCTCCTTGCAATCATGGTGGCCAAGCTGGAAGAGTATCTTGAAATCTTTCAGGAGCGGGACTTTCACGATATCTGCATCAGCGCCAAAAGCATCGATCCGCTTCTGGTGATTGATGCTTACACGGAGATCAGCAAACGATTCGATTATCCACTTCATCTTGGTGTGACCCACGCCGGACCAAAGGAAACGGGCACGATTCGCAGCGTCGTTCCATTGGGTCATCTTCTGGCAAGCGGGATCGGCGATACGATCCGAATTAGCTATGCGAGCGATCCTGTCTACGAAGTTCAAGATGGCCTGGAATTGCTTTACGTGCTAGGCCTGCGCCAGCGCAAGGGTGCTGAGCTGATCGCCTGCCCGACGTGTGGGCGAATCCAGGTTGATCTTTTCAAGCTCGTCCAGGACGTTCGAAAACAGTTGGCCGAGCAGATCACCCTTCCGATCAAGGTCGCAGTAATGGGCTGCGTCGTTAATGGTCCCGGCGAATGTGAAGGCGCCGATGTCGCCATTTTCGCCGGCGATCGCCGCGGAATTATCTACGTCCAAGGCGAAAAAGTCGCCAACGTCCCCGAAGAACAGATTCTTCCCGCTCTTCTTGACGAATGCCGCAAGCTCCAATCCAAACTGGAGCGCGGTGAAGCCAAGCTGGGCGAAAAAAAGGTGGATATTCTCCCCCCCGATCCCCTGGGAGAAATCGGCAGTGGATGGGAAAAGATTCAAAAAGAAAAAGGGCTTTCGCTGCCGGTGGTGCGATAGCTCGGCATATCATAACTAAGAAATGACCACTTCATCGCTGACATCCTCCGGCCAGCAGTTTGTTCTGGATGACGCGGATTGGAAGTTCTATCAGGAACTTCTCCAGCGCGTCGGCGATCGGCATGTTTTCATCACCTATGACAGGGGGAGGCTGGAACTCATGTCGCCTTCGTTCCGACACGACAAGCGAGCCCGCTCCATTGGCTTGCTGATCAATATCCTCGCCGAAGAGCTGGCGATCCCGATGCAGGGATGCGGCTCAACAACGTTCCGCCGTGAGGACCTCGACCAGGGCCTCGAACCGGATCAATGTTTTTATGTGAAGAACGTTGATCGCATCCGCGGTAAAGATGAGATAGATCTATCGACTGACCCGCCTCCCGATGTGGCTATCGAGGTTCAAATCAGCTATCGCATGATCAAGCGGGTGCCGCTGTATGCCTTGATGGGCATACCTGAACTTTGGCGCGACGACGGTGAACATCTGACGATTTTTGAACTTGCCGGCGATGGCAAGTACGAGCAAGTTGACCGAAGCACCGCGTTCCCGACTGTGCCGGTCCAGGAGATGGAGCGGCTGTTGAAGCTTTCGGACACGATGGACGAAATGAACTGGACTCGCTCCGTTCGCAAATGGGCGAAAGAACAGCTTTGCTGAGACGGCCGTTCGTCTTTTGAAGCTCAGAGGGCCGCCCGGAAATAAGGGATATAACATGCTGAAACTTGTCTTTCTCGTCCTCGGTTTGGCGATCGGCTTCGGCGGAGGAGTTTACTGGGCTTCGCATAATCCAGAAGCCGCAAACAAGCTCTCGGCTGAAGAGGAGCGGCGATTCCTTGAAACGCAGATGCAGATCACCGAGAAAATCCAGAGCAAGCTGGATCAACTCGGCTATAAAGCTGCCAGCAAACCTCCCGCTGCGGGCTTCGTCTCATCCGGTCAATCGGCGGGCCTGACCCCCGCCGAGGTCAACGACGTTAAGGCCGACGCGCAAAAACAGCAGGCCGAGCTTCGCAAGCGGCTTGATGATTTGAAACAATCGGGAAAACGCGATGGATGATGAATCAAAGCGATCGGCAATTCGCCAGATCCTCTTGAATGATTGGGACCCTCACGACGCCGGGCGAAATCCTGAAGCCCATTCCACTTACGACGTTTACCTCGCTCCTTTGCTCGAATTGATCGACTCCGGCGCTGACGAAGAAGTGCTTGTGAAATTTCTGCACGATCGCGAGGCCGAGTCGATGTGCTTTCCTTCGCTGGGTACCCGCCGGCTGCGTCCGGTGGCCAGAAAACTGCTGAAACTGCGCGACTGAAAATACATTATTTATCTTGCGCGCAAGTTGTTAGTAAACCGCCGGGTGGGTATGATGCACTGATCATTGTCGTCGTAACTGGGGGTTGCGTCACATCTGTGCATTTGCAGGCGGGAATATGAAACTCGGTGTCATTTGCCAATCGTGCGGCGTCGAAGCGCCATCGAAATACGTCGAATTCCATCAAAACATCGGAGCGCTGTTCATGCGCTTCCATAAAAGCTTTAAAGGCGACCTCTGCAAGCGCTGCCTCCACGAACGATTCTGGACGATGACGAGCATCACGCTTGCGATTGGCTGGCTGGGAATCATCTCGATCATCGTGGCGCCGATCTTTGTCATCAACAATATCGTGCGTTACCTCGGCGCGCTGGGCATGCCCGCGGTGCCGGCGGGAGCGCGGCAGCCGCAGATCAATGAAGAGATCTTCAGCCGGTTCCTCCATCGCTCACAGGAAGTTTTCCAGCGCGTTCAAGCCGGCGAAGAGGCCAACGAGGTTGCCCGGCAGGTTTCTCCGGAGATCGGTCTTACGCCGGGGCAAGTGCTCAAGTGCATGGTCACGCTCGTGCAACACCAGCAGACGCAGCAGCAACTTCTGCGCCAACAGCACACCGGAGGATTCCCAGTCATTCACCGCGAAGCGCAGCTTGCGCAGGAACAAGTTTAACGGGAACCATGCGCTTCTCCCTTCTGGCTCGGCCGGGGTCGGTGCGGGTACGATGATCTGACCGGTGAATGATCTCCATTCGCATGAATATCGAATCAGTCGAGTGCGGCGCATTGTTCGTGGGACGCGTCGCGTTGCGCTGGGTCTATGCCTGATCGCATTTCTGGTCAGCATGGCCGGTGTGCTGTCCGTTAACCGCTCACCCGGCGGAATGTTTGCTGAAGGACCAGCATTGATTTCAGTCCGAGGGATCGTTGGTTATCGCGACATTCATCGAACCGATGTAGCACCCCCGTCGCAGGCGTGGAGCATTCAGTTTGTAAGCTTTTTCGGCGAGCAGCAGGAACAACTCCGATCGTGGCGTTTTCCGTGGGATACGCTCGGGTTTAGCTACAATCATCGAATTACCCCGCCCCGTTTGGTGCGCACGTCCGCTACTGGTCCGGCGACGCTGCCAATCCCTGGATATTCGTATCTGGTCATTCTCATTCCGTACTGGGCATTGCTCGTGCTACTCAGCGCACCGGAGGTCGGATTGCTGCTGGGGCGGTTGCGCAAGCGAACGCTGCTGAAGATCCAGCAGCCTGAACCGATCGACGGTTCGACAATTCTTACCGATCTGCCGTGCGTCAACTGCGCCTACAACCTGCGCATGCAATCGACAGTTGGGCGCTGCCCGGAATGCGGCGCACCAATCCGAAACACGATGAGCGTCAACAAATCGCTTGCGCAAACCAGGCCGGCCTGGCTGTGGTGGCTCGCAATCGGCAATGCCATGCTCGTCGCGGCGCGGCTCGTGCTCATATTCGTGTTTCTGGGCATTTATTGGAGCGACCTACGAATGGCCGGGTATGCAACGCTCATTGCGAGCCTGTGTTACGCGGTCGGCGTCTATTGCCTCACTCTCCGAGAACACCCGTTCCTACGGCCAACCTACCATGAATTCGCGGGCTTGCGGCGCGCCTGCGCGATGCTGGCTTTTGCATGCGTCGTCGGTGGACTGATGCATCAAAAGTGGGCGCCGCGTCAGCTAACCTTGCTGGGATTTAATTGGCGAGCCTTTTCGCACAATGACGCGATCACGCTCTGGCTGGCGGGCTGGTTATTTTTCTGCGTCTCCACCATTTTGGAATATCATTTTCTCGGCCGGCTCGCTGGAAGGCTGCTCGATCGGTTCATGACCGAACATTGCCGGATCGCCGGCATTGGCGCCGGAGCCAGTGGCATCGTTATTCCCTTTTGGATACGCGGAGTTGCGAACCCAGTCGCCTGGACCCGCGGAAGATCATCACTGGTATTTGTTCTACTCGTTGTAATTGTCTGCTGGCTACTTTTCGTAATCTGGACAGGTTTCATGAACCTATACTGCGCCGTCCGTTTCATGCAGCAGTCGTGGCTCGCCCAGGAGCATTGGCGGCTCCAGCAAGTCAATTTGGCTGCTGTCTCGCCGTAACGGCTGCGATCAAGTATTCTTTGTGCTTATGTCCATTCGTGTTGGTATCGTCGGTGTAAGCGGCTATGGCGGCGGCGAAGTGCTGCGGCTGTGCGCATCCCATTCAAGCTTTGAAGTCACTTATGTTGCCGGCGAATCGAGCGCCGGTTCACGCCTCGGCGAAAAATTCCCCGGCATCGGCAAGTTCAGCGACCTGACGATCCAGAAATGGGACCCGGACAGTCTTCCACAACTCGACGTTCTGTTCGCATCGCTCCCCACTGGAGAATCGCGCGAAGCGCTCAGCCGCATCGCGACGTCGACGCGCGTCATAGATATTGGTGGTGATCACCGTTTCATAGAAGGTTGGACCTACGGCTTGGCCGACGTCTTCCCCGACCAAATCCGGAAATCAACCCGCATAGCGAATCCCGGCTGCTATCCCGCCGCATCCCTTGCGGCGCTGGCGCCGCTTGTCGCAAACAAATTGATCGACCCGACCAATATCATTATCGACGCCAAGAGCGGCGTCAGCGGCGCCGGCCGCGGCGGCGGTGGAACTTTCGGCTTCGCCGAAGTAAACGAAGACGTCTCCGCTTACGGTCTTCTCAAACATGCCCATGCCCCGGAAATGATTAAGGCGCTATCCCAATTGGCCGGCTCGACCGCGTCGATCACCTTCACGCCCCACCTGATCCCCATGACCCGCGGCATCCTCGCGACCTGTTATGGCCGAGGTAAAGCAACGACCGAACAATGTCTCGAATCCGCGCGAAAGTTCTATGCAAATCGCCCCTTCATCCGCGTGACGGAAAAACCCCCTCACAGCAAATGGGCCACCGGCTCGAACCTCGCCTTCGTCTCTTACGCCGCCGACCCCGAGCGAAATTTAGTTATCGCGCTGGGCGCCATCGACAACCTGGGCAAGGGCGCGGCGGGACAAGCGGTGCAGAATGCGAATTTGATGACGGGATTGGGCGAGACCGCTGGTCTGGAGGGGACCCCACTTTGGCCATGATTGATGTGAGCATGCGATGAGTCTCGATCTTCTGGTTATGCCTCTTCATAAGTTCCTGCAAGGAAAATTCGAGACCGTGGTCGAACGGTTCGCCCGCGAAACCGATACGGCCTATCACCTCGTAGGCGCGAAACCCTCTGTCGCCGAAACTGACGCGCAATTATTTGTCCAGAACTTCCAACAGGAATTGAAGCGCGGTCTTGGGCCACTTATCCGCTGGCGCGATGAAGGAGATGTCCTTCTGAGCAAGCAACTCAATGTGGAGGCCTGGCATGCGCTGCGAGCATTTGCCGCGGATCAGAGCCGAGCAGTCCCAGGATTCAGCTTTGGAAATGAATCTCGGAATCATCCTGCGCTGGCGTCAATCTACAATGGGGCGCCTACGGCTTTTGTTCATATCATCCGGCACAACGATTGCAATGGACTTTACCTGCCATCTGACTTCGAAAAACCATTTAAGTATGCGCTCTTCGAAAACGAATCGGTTGTGCCGCTCATCGGATCGTCGCTCAAATTGCTCAAAGAGCTGAACATATTGGGACAGCGGCTTGGTCTGACAAAAGATGAAGGTGACCAGGGCTGGACGGACCAGTTAAAGCAGGATGATCCGCTCGCCCTAGTAAAATCTGCGTGGGTGGTGCTACGCCATGCGGCTCGATTGAGCGTGAGTAGTAGATTACCAATTATCTTCTACGGTTGATTGGCCATTGGAGTATGGGCCTCACCGATCAATTAGTGGAAAGTGTCCATGTTGCTGACACAATTCGACCTGAATCTCGACAAAGCGCAGAGGGAAGTCGCGCGTTGCTTGCACGTGGGAACAACTTCTCTGGGGCCGCTCACCCAAACACCACGCGCTCGCCAAGTAATCAAATATGCGGTTCATGAGGCTCGCACCTTGAAGCATCAGAAAGTCGGTACCGAGCATTTATTGCTGGGCTTATTGAGAGAGCGCTAGGGTATCGCCGCAACTGTTTTCGGTAACATGGGATTACAGTTGGGCCAGGTGAGACAGGCGTTGCTCGATCGCCTTGGGGGCGCCAAAAATAATCGCTGAAACGACATGCTCGGATGACTTGGAATTGAGCGCCTGCGAGGTATCATCGCGGGTCCATTTCAACCTTCTGCGGAGAGTTTGATGAAAAAGCAAAATCGATCCGAAGTGAATCGACGCGAGTTTCTCAAGCAAAGCGCGATCGTCGCCGGGTCGGCGGCGGGAGGGCTGCTTGGAGCGGGATGCGCAAGCAATCGGCCGGGGAATGGCGCTGCCGGGACGAGCAACTTCCGCGGCGTTTCGATTAGTTATGATCCGAAAGATCCGACTATCAACGCCAAGCCCTCTCAATGGGCGCTTGGCGAGCTTCGCAAGTCGTTGGAGGCGCGCAAGATTCCGGTGAAGATGAATCCACCGCAAAATCGGGGCGAGGCTAATCCGGGGGAGCTTCGCATCGTCATCGATACCATGGATGCCGGCGATGCCCGCGAGCGGGTTGCGACTGGGATGACTCACACCGGCAACGGCGATCACTTCCAAATCTCCGGCAGCAGCGCGCGGGGCCTGGTCTATGGGCTAACCGACGCGGCCGATATTGTGAATCTCAGCGCTGAGCCGATTCAAGCGCTTCATCAGACCGAGGAACAATCCGAAGCTCCCGCCAATGTCGTCCGAAGTGTCATGCGAATGTTCTGCACGGATGTGGAAGACAAGGCCTGGTTTAATGATCGCGAATTCTGGAAAGAGTATCTGACGATGCTCGCCTCCCAGCGGTTTAACCGGTTTCATCTGGCTCTGGGACTCGGATATGACGCGCCGAGCGGTTTGCAGGATACGTATTTCTATTTCGCCTATCCGTTCCTCTTTTCCGTGCCCGGATACGATGTGCGGGCGACGAATCTTTCCAACGCCGAGCGCGATCGCAATCTTGAAATGATTCGCTTCATCAGCGACGAGACGGCCGCCCGGGGAATGCATTTTCAGATGGGGCTCTGGACCCATGCTTACAAGTGGACGAACAGTCCCCGCGCTAATCACAACATTGAAGGACTGACCGACGACACGCAAGGCCCCTACTGCCGCGATGCCGTGGCGCTGCTGCTGAAGGAATGCCCCAACATCGCCGGCGTCACATTCCGCATCCATGGCGAAAGCGGTGTGCCGGAAGGGAGCTACGACTTCTGGAAAACGGTTTTTGAAGGATGCGTAAAGAGCGGCCGGCGGGTTGAGATTGATATGCACGCCAAGGGGATGGATCAGAAGATGATCGATACGGCCTTGAGCGTCGGCTTGCCCCTGACGATCTCGCCGAAATACTGGGCCGAGCACATGGGCCTGCCCTATCACCAGGCGGCGATTCGCCCGATGGAATTGCCCGTGCCGGGTCGAGTCGGGCGCGGCGCCATGGCGCTGAGCACTGGCGAGCGCGTTTTCACCCGCTATGGGTATGGCGATCTGCTGAGCGAAGATCGCAAATTCGGAATCATCCACCGCATGTGGCCGGGCACGCAGCGCGTGCTGCTCTGGGGTGATCCAACCTTTGCGGCGGCGTATTCCCGATCATCCAGCTTCTGCGGAAGCCTGGGCTGCGAACTGATGGAGCCACTTTCTTTCAAGGGGCGCAAAGGCTCCGGCTTGCCCGGCGATCGCGATGGATATGCGGATTCAACGCTTCGGCCCGCCGGCGGGGATTTTGAAAAATATCGCTACTACTACCGAGTCTGGGGACGGATGCTCTACAACCCCGACACGAATCCAAAGGTCTTCCAGCGCTGGCTCGGCAAGGAATATGGCCCCGATGCGGCTGCTCCGGTTGCGCAGGCGCTGGCGGACTCCGGTCGAATCCTTCCGCTGTTCACCACCGCGCACACTCCGTCCGCAGCGAACAATAATTATTGGCCGGAGATGTACGTGAACATGTCGATCGTTGATGGCGCGCGCCGTGAGCCGTACACCGAAACGCCGGTGCCGAGCCGCTTCGGCAATGTCAGCCCGCTTGATCCACAGCTTTTTGCCAAGATCGATGATTACGCGCAGCAGATTCTCGATCAGAAATCCGCCGGCAAATATTCTCCCGCTGAAGTCGCGCAATGGATGGAGGACCTGGCCAATACCGCGTCGAAGAATCTCGCCGAGGCGCATGCAAAGATGAGAGGCAGTGCCGACTCGCCTTCATTCCGAAGGATGGCAATCGACGTCACGACGGCCGCAAGTCTTGGGCGTTTCTTCTCGAATAAGATCCGCGCCGCGACTCTTTGGGGAATCTACGATCGAGGCGGCCATTCCCGTGCGGCTCTTGAAGAAGCGCTGAAATCGTATCGAGCCGCCAGAGAAGCCTGGGCGCAGATTGTCGAGCAAACTCGAAATGTTTACGTAAACGATTTGACTTACGGCATCGGCTCGTTCCAGCGCGGGCACTGGGCGGACCGTCTGGCGGCGATCGATCAGGACATCTCGGCGATGGAGGCGCAATTGGCCGGCGCTGCGGGCGACCCGGCACGGCCAGAATTGCTTGCCGCCGCGATTCGCCCGCCCCAGCGGCCAAGCTTTGCGGTCGATCACAAGCCTGCCGAAACTTTCAAACGCGGTGCGAATCTCAATGTTGAATTGAATGCAACCGGTGGATCGATTGCAGGCATCCAATGTCTCTACCGCCGCACGCATCAGGCCGAGCCCTGGAATACGCTGGCGATGCAATCAACCAGCAGCGGCTGGCGCGGCGCCATCACAGGCCCGGTCGTCGAGTCTACTTTTCCTGTGCAATATTATTTCGAATTGACCGATTCGTCCGGCCGCTGCGGGCTTTATCCCGGATTTGAAAAAGACTGGTCCAACCAGCCCTACTTCGTTGTGCGACCTGACCTGAGCTAGTCTACCTTGGCAGTCTCTGGATTCAGCTTAGCGCCTTTGCGCGCCTTGTAGAACTCGATTGCCATAGGCAGAACTGAGATCAGCACGATCACAACGAGGACCAGCTCGAAGTGCTTTTGCACAAACTCAAAGCCGCCGAAAAAGTGGCCGCCGAGGATGCAGATCAGGACCCATGCGATACCGCCGACGATGTTGTAAAGCCAGAAGCGAAAGAAGTTCATCTTCCCCACGCCGGCCACGAAGGGGGCGAAGGTTCGGACAACCGGCACAAAGCGAGCCAGAATGATCGTCTTACCGCCATACTTCTCATAGAACTCCTGCGCCCGGATCAGGTGCTTTTTGTTGAGGAGTTTGGAATTCTCTTTAGTGAACACCGCCGGGCCCAGGGCATATCCGATCCAGTAATTCACCGCGTCGCCAAGCACCGCCGCAAACATCAGCAGGCCGGTGATGAACGGAACATTGAGGTTCACATCATGCCGCGCTCCAATCGCGCCGATGGCAAACAGGAGCGAATCGCCAGGGAGGAACGGGGTTACGACAAGCCCAGTCTCGGCAAAAATGATCGCAAACAGGACAATGTAAATGTTGCCATGGCCCACATATTCGATCAGCGCGTTCCACTTCCCCGAGTCATTGAGCTGGCGGAATAAGTCGATCAACAATCGGACAAATTGCATGAGACAGTCTCCAAAGGGCCGCACGATAGCGGAATCCAGGCGTTGGTTACAACGGATCTGTCGAGATTATCGGCCAGAATCGATGCGACTCTAGATCGTTAACTTCACGCTTGTTTGCACGAAGTTTGCCCCTACAATAGAGCGTAATGGCGAAGAAGAAGCTACCCAAAGTTCTGGCCTTGCTGGATGAGGACATGTGCACCGGCTGCGAAGCCTGCATGACGGTTTGCCCGGTCGATTGCATCCACATAATCCCCGGCCCGCGCCATGAGAGTGCCTTTCAGGTTTGCACGATCGACCTCCCCCGCTGCATCGGCTGCACGCTTTGCCACCAGGTTTGCCCGTGGGATTGCATCACGATGATCCCGACCGATCAATTCCTGCAAAACGAGAACACCGAGAAACAGCTCGTCTAAGCAACCGGTTCGTGTCATGTTGTTAACCGGCCGAAACCTCACCAAATCTTATGGCCCGCGCCTGCTGTTTTCGGGGATCACCCTTGGATTAGAGGAAGGCCAGCGAGTCGGACTCATCGGCGCCAACGGCTCGGGGAAATCGACATTGCTCCGGATTTTCGCCGGGTTGGAAGAGCCGGACGAAGGTGAGCTCATTTCCCGGCGACAACTTCGTGTGGGATATGTCGCTCAGGAGGATGTATTTGAGCGGGAGCAGTCTTGCCTCGATTGTGTCGCCGATGTGATCGATGCGCATCTGGATGATCACGAGCGACACCTTCGAGCCAGCATTCTTCTCGATCGTGCTGGTTTTCCTGAACCATCGGCCAACACTTCAACATTATCTGGCGGCTGGAAAAAGCGGCTGGCCATCATTCGCCAGCTTGCGCGCGAGCCGGATCTCCTGTTACTGGATGAGCCGACGAATCATCTCGATGTTGAAGGAATTGTCTGGCTCGAAGACCTCATTACCGGAGGTTCGTTTGCCACACTGACCGTAAGCCACGACCGGAGATTTCTTGAAGAGGCGGTGAATCGGATCATCGAGCTGGGCCGAGCTTATCCGGAGGGATTTCTCAGTCATCAGGGGACCTATAGTGAATTCATCGAGAAACGGGAGGAATTCCTCGCCGCCCAGCAGGGCCGCCAGCAGGCACTGGCCAGCGGCGTGCGAAGGGAAATTGAATGGCTGAGGCGCGGAGCAAAGGCCAGGACTACCAAAGCCAAGGGCCGCATCCAGCGCGCCGGCGAAATGATGTCTGACCTGGCCGATCTGCGGCAGCGCAACACGCAACAAGGCGCTGCCAAGATCGATTTCACGGCCTCGGATCGCAAGACTCGAAAACTGATCGAAGTAAAAAACGTCGGCAAATCGCTCGGCGGGCGCGAGCTCTTCCGCAATGTGAACTTCGTACTGGCGCCCGGCTCAAAGCTTGGACTGCTGGGGCCTAACGGCAGTGGCAAATCGACACTCATCCGGATGTTAACCGGCGCGATCGAGCCCGATGCTGGCCAAATCATCGCGGCTGATCAGCTCCGCATCGTTCTGTTCGATCAGCATCGCCAGCAGCTTGATCCTGATCTGACGCTTCGACGCGCGCTACTGCCGTCCGGCGATGTGTTCAGCTATGAGGGCAATGCGTTGCACGTCGTCGGTTGGGCCAAACGGTTTCTGTTTAGTTCCGAACAACTCGATCTTCCGGTCCGCGAACTTTCCGGCGGCGAGCAGGCGCGCGTGCTGATCGCCCGGCTCATGCTCGAACCGGCCGACGTGTTAATCCTCGATGAGCCGACGAACGATCTGGACATCGCAACACTCGATGTGCTGGAGCAAAGCCTGGAAGAATTCCCCGGCGCGGTAGTCCTTGTTACGCACGATCGTTATTTGCTGGATCGCTTATCGACAGACGTCCTGGCGCTGGATGGTCAAGGCAATGCGAATATGTACGCCGAGCTTGCCCAGTGGGAACGCGCCCAGGAACTTGCGAAACAACGCCAATCCATCGCGAGCAGAAAAGAGGTTGCCTCGCCCATCGCTTCCGCGCCTTCGCCTACAAAGAAGCGGCTGACATGGAATGAGCAGCGCGAGCTGGAAGGGATGGAAGATTCGATTCACCGCGCCGAAGCAACTCTGGCCGAATTGCAGACTCAGGTGAGCGACCCAAAAGTGATGTCCGATCATGTCAAAATGCATGCTGCGTGCGACCAACTTGATCAAGCCCAGCGTGAGGTCGAGCGACTTTACGCCCGCTGGGAAGAATTAGAATCCAAGCAGCGATAATGCCTTATGGCGTATTTTTCTGCATAATTCCCGCATGCCTCGCCACCGCTCTTCTCGCTCGTCTCCTGACGCTTCGCGGCGATACCACGACCGCGTCGCGCGGCAATATGATTCGATCTATGACGATCCATTCTGGGAATTCCATGATGAGCTGACCTGGAGATTGATCAAGCCACATCTTCCGCGCGACCAAAGCGCCGCCTGTGCCGACCTGGGCTGCGGCACCGGCAAATGGGGCTTGCGGCTGCTCAAGAGCGGGTTCGCGACAACCTTCCTCGATTCATCCGGCGCGATGATCGAGGAAGTGCGTAAGAGGCTCGAATCGATGGGCAACCGCTCGCAGCGCGCGACGCTCCTCGTCGGCGACATCGTCCAGATGACAGAGCTTCCTTCGGATCAATTCGCGCTGATTGTCGCGATGGGAGATCCGCTCTCGATTTGTTCCGATCCTCAGCAGGCCGTCAATGAATTCCGCCGCATCTGCAAACCCGGCGGAATCGCGATCGCGACTGCCGATAACAAACTCGCCGCGATCGATCATTTCGTCGAGCGCGGGAATCTCGATGCATTGGAAGAATTCATTCAGACCGGCCGCACCCAATGGCTCACACACGACGAGCGCGAGCGCTTCGAGTTGACCACTTTCACGCCAGCGTCTTTGAGAAAACTATTCGAACGAGCCGGATTCGAGGTATTGAATATCACCGGCAAAACGATCATCCCAGTCCGTCAAAACAAGAAGCTGCTCGAGCATCCGGATGCAATCAGCCGGCTTGTTAAGATCGAACAGGACCTGGCCAAAGACCCCACTTCCGCCGGGCGCGCGGGACATTTGCAAATCGTCGCGCGGCGAGGCGCGGTTGAAATATGACGGAATGCTATCGAGGGTTTGACCCATGACGATCAAGCCCGAGTCCAATTTGCCTCCAATTACAGCTTCGAAGGCGAATCCCCCACGCCTGGCGGGCGGGGCTTGCGGCCTTGCTGGGTGCTGAAGCTTTGGATGTAGGCGATCCACATCATCGATAGGCCGTGGCTGTAGGCGCCCTGGATGACCAGGTCCATGTAATGTTGGGTGGGTGGAATGTGGTACTTTTCGATGTTCACGCCCTGATACGTGACAGCCATGACCGGCTCGCCTTTGCCTAAGGGAGCGATCTTCACATCCAGCCGCTTGTAGAGGCCGAGTTCCTTGTCGCCTTCGAGTTTTCGGCCCACTTTTGCATCGAGAATCTTCATGTCGGCTTCGCTCAGATCGTACAACGCGCCGGCGACGTATTTTCCGGGGTCATAGACGATATCCGCGATGCCGCCGCCCCAGAATTCGCTGAATAGTGGAAAGCAGAGGCGATAATTGTCCAGAATCGAAGGCTTTCCGCCCTTCATTTGAGGCGGACGATGCCCGTGATGGCGGCACCATTCCGCCACCGCACGAGCATTGAGGTTGGATCCATAGGCAAAGTACCACATGCGTGAATGCAGCAACGCATTCTGTAGGAAAGTCCGGGTAAACGCAAAAGACGAGGGAAGAGGAATGACAAATGAAGAATGACGAATGAATACAGCTGACCCTCTTCCTTGGTCATTGGGATTTGGTCATTTATTGGTCATTGGGGCTTGGTCATTGGTCATTCTGGTTTGCTCATTGGTCATTCCCCCCCAATCCTCAATTCATGCTCGGTGGATGGAGCGAGCTTTGAACCGGGTGGATGCGCAGGCTGAGGGATTCCAACTCCGATACCGCTCGATCCACGCGCCGGCGGACGTCAAGCTCGGCCAGGAGGGACTGCTTGAGTAAAGCATCCTCGAAATAGCTGAAGGCGGCCAGGTCGACGATATCCGGAGTTGGCCAGGGGCTGGCGAGCAGCTTGCGAAACTGCGAAGCGAGGCCTACGCCAGCAAGAGGGTCAGTCGAAAAAAGCTCGATGAGCCGTTGGCGTTGAGGACCGAGATCGATCTCCAGCACAGGAATTTCGCGCAGCGGTTCCAGCCGCGCCACGCGATACATCCGATCTCCGCCGGGAAGTTCATCGATGATCCGGGCTCGGGTATGGCCCTGAAGGAGTAGATTGTACTTTCCGTCGGGAAGCTGCTCATGGGTGACGATCGTTCCGACACACACGATCGGATCGATCTGCGGCTTACCGTAATAGGATTTCTCCCAACCCGGGCGTAGCAGCGCCATGGCGATTTGGCGCCGGCCAGTCAATGCCTCGGCGGTCATCGTTTTGTAGCGCTCTTCAAAAATGTGGAGCGGCAAAACCGCGTGCGGAAAGAGCACGACGTTGGGCAATGGGAACAGCGGGACCGCCGTCAACAGGTCTTTGTCATTCGATGGAATCGAATCATCCATGAGATCCGATTGTAGGCGCCATTCAGACCCACTGCCGCCGCAGACCATGATGAAGAGCATCGCTTCCGCGCAATAGCCGAAAGACCCGGATTAGCGGGCGCCCCGCAGCTCGCGTTCGGCGCGGATCCAGTTATCCAACTGAGAACCGCACTGAGGCGATTGAGAAATCTCATAAGCGCGGCGAGCGATCATCTCGTGGCTAATGACCTTAGTGGCCGAAGTGGCAGGCTTGGGGATCGAAGTATTGCGAACTGCACTCACCGCAGGGGCCGCTTCCTTTTTTGCGGGGATGGCGCGGGGTGCGGGGGTTTGTTTCTTTGCAGCCATGGTAAAACTCCTTCGTTTCAGTCGATTTTTATAGTTATGAAGCACAAACGGTTCAGAAAACGCCTGGGAAACAATCCATTGTCCCCATTCAGCGGCTCAAAGCATTTAACAAATAGATCGGCCAGCGCCAAGTTATAGGACAAGGAAAAGTCGAATAAATCTACTATTTGCGTGATAAAGACTGGTTTGGCCATGATTTACTTATGCAGCTTGATCCATTCCAAAACCTCTTTTTCATGACCGGCAGGCTTTACCTTTTCAAAAACCTGGATGATCTTCCCGTCCTTGCCGACGACGAATGTTGTCCGCGCCACACCCCAGTATTTGCGTCCGTACATGCTTTTTTCCTGCCAGACTCCATATGCATTTGCCACCGCATGATCGGCATCTGCGAGTAATGGGAAGTTGAGGTCGAATTTCTTTGCAAACTTCGTCACCGCCTCAACCGGATCTGGACTGATGCCCAGGACCGCGATCTTGGCTTGATCATATTCCGGCAAAGCATCGCGAAAGCCGCATGCTTCTTTGGTACAGCCTGGGGTATCGGCCTTATAAAAATAAAGCACGACAATTTTCTTGCCGGTAAAGGAAGCGCGATCGATTGTCTCGCCGGTGCTAGATGGCAGATTAAATTTTGGTGCAGTTTTCCCGACGGTTGGAATGCTCATGTAGGGCATGTCTCCTGTACACGTTTAGCCTCGTCAACGCCGGCCATGAGTCGCAGGACATTCTCCTGCGTTGCCTTTTCGCGAGAGACTTCGCCGACCAGACACCCCTGGCGCATCACGAGAATGCGCGTTGAGAGATTGATCACCTCGGGAAGCTCAGAGGAAATGAGCATGATCGCGACGCCTTGGCGGGCAAGATCGTCGATTAATTCGTGTATGGCGGCTTTGGCGCCGACATCGACACCGCGCGTCGGCTCATCGACGATGAGCACCTTCGCGCCGCGCGCCAGCCACTTTGATATCGCTACCTTCTGCTGATTTCCTCCACTCAGTCCCGCGACGGGAGTTTCGATCGACGGGGCGCGGACGCGAAGCTTGCGAAAATAATCCTCCGCCACGTTGCGCTCTTTAGCATGGTTCAGAATTCCCATGAACGAAAGGCGCTCGAGCATCGCCATCGAGAGATTGGTTTTGCAACTCATTGAAAGAACAAGGCCCTGTCGCTTGCGGTCTTCGGGCAAAAAGCCGATGCCGCGGCGCATTGCTTCTTTGATCGAGCCGATTTCCATCGGAACGCCATCGATTTCGATCTGTCCGGTGGCTGACGGATCCAGACCGAAAATCGCTTTGGCGATTTCGCTGCGCCCAGCCCCCACCAGGCCAGCAAAGCCAACGATCTCGCCGGCGCGAATCTCGAAGGAAACATCCTCAAAAACGCCGGGCGAGCTGAGCCCCTGTACTCGAAGCATTGTCTTGCCCGGCTGGGATGACAGATGCTGCGGGAAATACTCCTGGAGCGATCGGCCAATCATCATGCGGACAATTTCGTCCTGGCCGGCGGTGCGATCGACTGTGCCGACATACTTTCCATCGCGCAAAACGCTGATTCGATCGCATAGCCGGAAAAGCTCGGGCATTCGATGGGAAACATAAATCATCGTCACGCCGCGCGCCTTAAGCTGGTCGATCAGCCGGAAAAGCTGCTGGGCATCCGGCTCGGCAAGCGAGCTGGTCGGTTCATCGAAGATCAGAATCTTCGCATCGGTTCCGACTGCCGAGGCAATCTGAACAAGCTGCTCCTGGGCTGTCGAAAGCGACCGCATCGGCTGCGTCACATCGAGCGAAACCCCGATCTGCGCGAGTAGCTTCTCCGCGCGGCGGACCATCTCCGCCCCATCGATGAGAAATCCCATTCGCCTGGGATATTGCCCCATGCATAGATTTTCCGCGACAGTAAGATCCGGGCAAAACGCGAGTTCCTGGTGAACCATCCCAACCCCGGCGCGAAGCGAATCGGCAGGCGAATGAAATTGCCGAGCCACGCCATCGATCAGCAGCTCTCCTTCATCCGGCCGATAAATTCCGGCAAGGATTTTTCCAAGCGTCGATTTGCCGGCCCCGTTCTCACCCATCAGTCCATGGCATTCTCCGCGCGCAACCGAAAGCGAAACGTGATGCAGCGCCGTCACGCCCGCAAAACGCTTGGTAATCTGCGAAAATTGAATGTGATCGGACATGAAATAGCTGGCAGCGGGCAGCAGGCGGCGGGCAGTAAGAAGAGTGGAGCGTGGAGAGTAAAGGCAGAATCTTTCTTACTCTCCACTCTCCAGCGTCCACATTCTTTTTTCTACCTGCCCGCTGCCAGCTTCTTCTCCTATTTCCCCAGCCACTTATCCCAGTTCTTGGCGTACTGATCGACGTTTTCCTTCGACACGCGCGTGAGGGGGTCGATTACCTTGGGAGGATTGGGAACCTGATTCTTTACGATGCTGTCCAGAAGCATCTCGACCGATTTGGTGCCCCAGCCATAGCAGTCCTGTGCGAGCAGCACCTCGACATGGCCGCTCTTGAGATATCCAAGCTCGGCGGGCAATGCGTCAACTGAAACGACTTTGATTTTCCCCGGTTGCCACTTCAGCGCGTCGGTAGTGAACAGTGGCCAGCCGCCGATGAAGGCCCAGCCTTGGATGTCGGGATTCGCGTTGGTCGCAGTCGCGACGGCTTCGGCTGCTTTTTCGGGTGTCTCCTGGTGATAGAAAACGCCGCCGCTGGCGCCGAGCAGCTTGATGTTCGGGTGGTTGGCCATCTCTTCCTTGACGCCATTGATCCGGCCAAGGAGATTCGGCGCGCCCTGATTGCCGCCGAGAATCGCAATCGTCCCGGTATCGTTCATCGCCTTGGCGAGCTCTTTCATCACCGCCACGCCGCAGGCGCGATCGTCGGTGCCGTAATAGGCAAACCGCTTGCTCATCGGGGCATCGGAGTCAAAGCACATCACATGAATTCCCTTGGCAATCGCCGCATCGATCGCCGGGGCCACGGTCTGAGCTTCCGAACAGGAGACGGCGATGCCGTCCACGCCTTGGCGAGTCAAGGCTTCGATCGCTTCGACTTGCTTGGTCGGGTCCTCGTCAGTGGGCGTGCGAATGTCCACCACAACTTCCACCCCATACTTGGAGGCAAGGTCCTTGGCCGCGTCTCGCGCGCCCTGGTGGGCTGCCTGGAAGACCGGGTTGCTCTGGCTCTTGGCGACAAACCCCAGCACTAGCTTTTTCTTGGCCCCTCCCTGGGTTGTGGCTCCCCCGGGGCCGGCCGATTCCTCTTTCTTGCAGCCGCTCAGTGATAATGCAAACATCAACAGCGCCGTCGCCACTAATCCTGTTCGTTTCATGAAATCTCCCGAAAAGGGAATGATGATCTTTCGCGGTTCAATTTGCCCGAGCTACGAGGCTCGGGCTCCGCTACGCGCCAACCTGCGCTGGCGGACAAATTCGCTGACGCGATCCAGCGCCACCGCTACAATGATCGCCACGCCAATAATGATCAGACGATATTCCTGCTGTAAATGAAGAATGTAAATGCCATTTTCAATCAGAGCGATAACCAGCGTGCCGAGCAGCGCCCCCAGCGCCGTGCCCCGCCCGCCGGACAAACTCGCTCCGCCGACGACTGCCGCGGCGATCACCGTTAATTCATAGCCGGTGCCCGTGCTCGTCGAGGCGGTTCCAAATCGGCCAAGCGAAACCATCCCCGCGATTCCGCAGGCGACACCAGCCAATGAGTAAACTCTGAGCTTGATGCTCTTGATGCGAAGTCCGCTGAAGCGAGCGGCCTCTTCATTACCGCCGACCGCGTAATTTTCGCGACCCACTACCAACAGCCTCAAATAAAACCACCCCGCCGCCACGCATAAGAGCATGATGATCATCGGCATGGGCTCCAGGCCCCACGCTTTTTGCCGCATGAAATCCGTCGTAAACGCGGCGGGAAGATATTTCCCTCCGCTGGGCAAGGTCTTTTGCGCAAACCATGGCAGCACGTTAGCCAGGCCACGGTAAATGCTCATTGTGCCGAGGGTGACAATAAAGGGATGAAGATTCAGCGCCACGATCAGGGCCCCGTTAAGCAATCCACAAAGCAGCCCGATTACTAATGGAACGGCAATCGCAATGGGAAGAACCTTCCACGCCGGGGCATCAACCGGAAAGCTCTGGAGCACTGCCGCCGATCCCAATGCCGCCAGCGCCATGATCGAGCCAACGGAAATATCGATCCCGCCGGTTATGATGACGAACGTAACGCCGACCGCCATAATCGCGTAATACGACATTGGCGTGGCAATGCCGCTGACGAGGTTATCGAAATTCAGAAAGGTATTAGGCCTGCCCACCCGCGCGTCAGACCAGCCATACGCGGTTAGCGTGCCTGCCAACACCAGGATGACCAGCACAAGCCCCAATTCCTTGATATTGGGGATTCGTCGACGGCGCGACGGGGGCTCGATGATCGGTTTGGGCTCGGCAACAGATTGCGTTTCCATTCGTAATCTAAGATAACAGGACGTCGATTACTTAACCATAAGTACCAGCGTAATGGACACTCGCGCCCCCCAATCCGCGTCGGCCTGGAATCAGGGGAAATCGAGCCGGCTTAAACCGGCTTCCAAAGAGCCGATCAAGCTCATTGCCATCGATCTTGACGGCACCTTGCTCAATAGCGAAAAGAAAATCAGCGAACAGACCCTCAATGCGTTGCGCTGTTTGCCCCCCGATGTTCGCGTCATCATCTCGTCGGCCAGGCCGCCTCGCAGTGTCAGGCACATTTACCAGTCACTGGGTCTGAATACCTGGCAAATCAATTACAACGGCGCCTTGATCTGGGATGAACCGGCCCAGCGCGCCATCTTCCATTGCCCGATGCCCGGCGAGCTGGTCCAGCGGATGATCGAGCTTTCCCGCGATATGTTTGAAGAGGTGCTGATTACCTGCGAAGTGATGGACCGCTGGCACACCGATCGGGTCGATGATTCGATCACGACCGAAACCGGAAGGCTGTTCAAGCCCGACGTCGTTGCTCCATATGAAACCTTCTGCAACCAGCCGATCACCAAATTGATGCTCCTGGCCGAGCCCAAAATCCTCATGCGCCTCGAGCCGCTGCTTCTGGGCCAGTTTGGCAACGATGTCACAATCGTCCAGACCGATCGCGACCTGCTTCAAATCATGGACCGGCGAGTGAGCAAAGGGGCCGCCCTCAAAAAGACCGCCGACCATTACGGCATCGCCAAAGAGCAGATCATGGCCATCGGCGATGCCCCAAACGATGTCGGGATGCTTCAATTAGCTGGGATCGCCGTGGCGATGGACAACGCCCATCCTGTCGTCAAACGAATTTCCCATTGGGTCGCCCCCAGCAACGACGATCACGGCGTCCATGCCGCCTTAGTCCGTTATGGTCTCTGCCGAAAGCCTGGTTGATCCCCAGTCGGGGAATATCGGGGAATGTCATCCCCTCACGCGAAAATGAAAATCGAACCCAAACCGGAAGAAATACCCGCAATCCAGCCTGAGCTGGCTAGCCGAAATTCGTTGCAATTGACGGGGTTCTTGCTACCATAAAGAGTGGTTGGGTTTGTCGAACAGTCACATGGGTGCGCCGCTTCGTGTTTGCGTCCGCTTCACATCGTCTGTGTCGCCCTCTCTACCCTTTGGGCCAAGTGTGTGCCCCTTTCTATTGGACCCCGAAAGTTGATGGCGGGTCTCGTCAGCGAGACTGTCTATGTCACAGTCTTTAGAGTTTGGAGCCTCGTATGGGCAAGCGTTTGTATGTTGGAAACCTCAGCTATCAGACCGATAGCTCCGAGTTGGAACAGATGTTCGCGGCGCATGGCACAGTCCAGAGCGCCGAAGTTGTCAGCGACCGGATGACCGGCCGCAGCAAGGGTTTCGGTTTCGTCGAGATGGGAACCGAGGAAGAAGCACAAAAGGCAATTGCCGCCCTCAACGGGCAGCAAAGCAATGGCCGACAACTGACCGTCAATGAAGCCAAGCCCCGCGAAGAGCGTCCCCGCGGCGGGGGCGGCGGTGGTGGTGGCGGATATGGCGGTGGTGGCGGCGGTGGTGGTTATGGCGGCGGAGGCGGCGGCCGGGGCGGGGAACGTCGCGGCGGTGGCGGCGGCGGCGGTGGTCGCGATCGCGGCGACCGCGGAAACCGCTACTAGAGCGGGTTGCACATGATCGTAGCGGTCTGCGTGTAGCCGGCGAGCTTGCTCGCCGCGAATTCACGGCGAGCAAGCTCGCCGGCTACACGAGAAACCGCTATACGCAGGTGCAAGATACGCTAAATCTCCGCGCTATTCCCTCCAGCGGAAATCGCGCGGAAAACATGTCTTGAATCGCGTAGCCAGCGGCCCGGCCGCGGGTCAGTGGGTTTTTGTCCGCTTCCGACCCCGGCCGGGTTGCTGTCTATCGCATTTATTTAGCCGGCGAGCTTGCTCGCCGTACAGCAGCGCGCTTCACCGCGATTTCGACCCACGTCTACAATCGTGTGTGCGTATTGTCGGTAATACCGGACGATTCCAGCACGCACGTTTTAGCGACCACGCGGGTTGCGGAGTAGGTTTCAACGGTTGGGCTCAGCGAATCGTTCCTGGTCGCGCTCGACTTGACGAAGCTCACGCTGGAGCGTTGCTGGGTCAACCGTCGCAGCCGGAGCGGATGTTGGATTGCGGACCAGGGCGCGACGGGGAGCGTCGGTATAGATTAATCCCTGTGCTGGAGCGACCGAAGTCAATTCAACCGTGCCGGGCTTGGGCGCATTGGATCCTCCGTAGGGAAGTCGCGCGGTGACGCGAATCGTGCCGGGCTTGAGCGTGGAACGAATCAGCGCAGGAGCCGAGCCCCACTCGATCCGCCTCGGATTAGCGCCGATCGAAGCGTCTCCCATCACCGCGGCTTCACCCTGCACATCGAAAACGATTTCTCCTTCGGAGAGACGCCGAATATTGCCATTACGATCCGCGATCTCGGCGATGACCGGAACGAAATCGGCGCCGTCGGCGACGAGTGAAAGCCCATCGTTGTCAACATGAACCAGGATTTCCTCAGCGCGTTTGGCTTGGGATTTCTCAGTGCGAATCACGACATTTCCGTTAATCAGACCTTCGGCGACGACTTTGAAATTGCCAGTAGTGGGCTGATCCGCATTTCCGCCACCTCGACCGCCTCGTCCGCGATTCTTAAAGGTTTGGGAGTCGAAGGCATTTTCAAAAGCGACCGGCGGATGGGGCATGCCCGGTTGGGAGTGGTCGATCTTCTTTACGATCGGCTCCTGTCCTTGAATCGAGAGCCGAACCTCATCGCAATTCGTAAAGATGGTGATGTCCGTACCCGAAAATGGAGTCAGCTCATGCGCGATAAAGAGCATCGGCCCTGATTGAGCGGTCGGATGTTTGGCAATTGGATCGCGGTTGCTTTGGAACATGTAATAGGAGTATTTGGGCTGTCGGAACGCGTCCATGATTCCGCCCCAGAAGGGATCGGGGTGGTAGCCGCGCTGGTGATCGAAGCTATGCCACAGCGCCGCGCCGACGTGTTGCATCGGCATGAGGTAGAAGGAATTCAGCGCGTTGGAATTGTATGGAGGTTTGGAATAGACCGAGGGGTTGGCGTAGTGCCGCGCCTGGATCAGCATCGGCTCTTCGCCCCAGCCGCGCGAGACGCGGCTATCGGAGTTATGGGAATTCCAATCGTCCACATTGTCGCCCCACTCGCGGGTGAACAGGCTCTTGTTGCTCGGGACCGCGCCGCGACCACCCCGTCCAGCGGCCGCTGGTGCGGCGCCGGGCGTGGTTGCCGCGCCTCGACCACCCGCCCCGCCGAAGAGTCCGCCATAGAGCACATCGTAAAATGGCGCTCCCGAAGAACCTGAATCACAGGCGCAAAAGCAGCCGGGAAAGGGAAATTCTTCATGAACCGCATCATAAGTCCGTCGCGCAAACGGCGCCGGATAACCGGTTTCATTCAGGATCGGTTCCCACATGATCACGCTGGGATGATTGCGGTCGCGGCGTACCATGTGCCGCACATCGCTCACCACGAAATCCGCAAACGAAGGTGCCTGGTTCCAGAATTGCCAGCCGGGCGTGGCGACGATGACGAACAAACCGAGCTCATCGCAGGCATCCATGAAGGCCGGATCCTGCGGATAATGGGCCGAGCGGATGATTCGCATCCCGGCGTCGCGAAGCTTTTTGGCGTCGCGCCATTGAGTCGAATTGGGAACCGCGTTGCCGACATAAGCGAAATCCTGGTGGTGATTCGCGCCCATCAGTTTGTCGCCAAACGGTTTTCCGTTGAGGAAGAATCCCTCCTGCCCGCGGAAGTCAATCGAGCGGATGCCGATTCGCTGGGAGAAACCGTCAATCGTCTTACCTGCCGCGATCACACGAGAATCGAGTTGATGCAGATACGGATCGTCGGGATGCCACAGATGCGGTTTAGGCACGCGCATCGAGTGCTTCACCGTTTGCGTCGCGCCCGGCGCTATCGGCGGAATGTCGGTGGCGATGGTCGCGATCGACTGACCCGCCGCATCGCGCAACGTCGTTTCGATTCGAATCGTCTGTGGCGCGGCGGACGTGTTGGTCACATCTGTATCGACCAGCACAGTCGCGGCATCCTCACCGACGTTATCAAAGTGAACGAACGCGCCACCGCCGGCGACTTTGTCGGCGAGCATCGGATCGGTGATGTGAACGGGGTTCATCGAAATCAGCCACACATCACGATAGATTCCGCCGAAGTAGGCGAAATCGAGCGCGGCCTGGGGTTTGCCCGGCGGGTAATTTGGATCGTCAGAATTGTCCGCCCAGACCGCAAGGACATGATCCTGCGCCGGTGTAGCCGCGGCGGCGCTGAGATCGATCACGATCGGCAGATATCCGCCGAAATGCTCGGCGACCTGCTTGCCATCGAGCCACACTTTGCTTTTTCCCATGATCGCTTCAAAGTGAAGCAGCACGGTCTTTCCCGCCATCGCGGGATCGAAGCGGAAGTGCTTCCGATACCACGCCGGCCCCTGGTAATTGACGCAGCCGCTCGCTTCGCTGGGGAGCAATTCCAATCCATGTGGCAGGGATACGACTTCCCATGCACTATCCGCAAAATCAGCACTCTGCGCGCCGGGAACATCTCCTTTGAAAAATCGCCAGCCTGGGTTGAAATTGAACACGTCACGTCCGCTGCCCGGAAGTGCGAAGAATCCCGCAGTCGAAAAAACCTTGGCGGGCGCGGGTTGGGAAGTGGGCTGAGCCCAGGCGCTTGCAGTGATAAGTGCAATGATGAGAACGGGAGTCGTTCGAAACATGGATGCTCCTTAGTCGTCAAGCGATTGTTACCGAGCGGACGTAAGTTGCGGCCGATTCACCTGGGCATCAAGATTTGGCGCGATGCGGGCATCGCCGAAATCCGAATTGCTGGTTGTCACATTCCAACCATCCAACACGACCAGCGGCTTCTCGCCAGCGAGATCGCTCGAGGCAGCTTCAATGGTAATCGTGCGACTTTCGCCGGAGAGAAGGGAGACGTAGTTGTCGCTGTAGTAAACGGGCAGAACGCGCTGATTCGATTTCTCGCGGCGAAGCTGAATGTGTGCCATGACCGCAATGACTTTCGTCGGGTTGGAAAGCGTCACATCAAGCAAACACTTATCGCCCGAATCGCGACGGACGATCTTCCCATCAAGCTGTGCCGCCGGAAGACCATCCAGAGCGGTGAGGTCATCCTGCTGAACGCCACGCCAATAGAAGTTGTCGGAAACGAGATGATTCTGATTATCGCGAAGTTCCACCTTCACAAAATGAACTGGCGACAGATCCGATGGGAATTCGACTGCGCCGAGATCGGTTGCGGTGCTGGGAGCGGCCGTCACCGGGGTTTGATGCTCATGTTTCAAACTCGCGTCGGCATTAAAAACCCGCACCGATGCGGTCAGCCCACCTAGTTGCTTTGGAGTGTTGTTGATCACCATGAGGTGAAAGTCATTCTGGTTCATCTGAATATGAACCGGCTCGCAGGCCTTCTTCACGCCGAAGAATGAGCCGAACGGCTCGAGGTCGTAGCTGTAGATTTGCCAGGTGAAGCTTGGCTGCGCGGGATTGCTCATCCAGGTAATGACCGCATTGGAGGGATTGAACATTTTCGCGAGCCGTCCCTCGTACATCGCGCGGAAGGCTTCGTAGTTGGCGAGTTGCGCTTTGCGGACAAACTCGGCGAGGTTTGAGAATGGACCATAACGCGCCGCGAGCACCTGCGGATATTGCGAGCCCTGCCCATTCCCGCGCGCCAGGTCATGCTCGGCCCAGTCATCGTTGAGCGGGATCGGATTCCAGTCTTTTTCGGGCATCATCGCGTGAATCGACTCAAGAGTTGGAATCGAAGCACTGCCGATTTCGGTTTTGAATGGCTCCAAAGCAGCGGGTGCGAAAAGCCCGCTAAGTGCGAAGGGCGCGGTTGCCGGATTGGTGGTTGTTGGGGCGGCGCCGCGAGCTCCGCGCCCGCCGCGTCCACCACCGGGTCCGCTATAGAACGCCTGCGGCGCTCGCCAAGCATAAGGCCCACCCGAGCGAACGCCTCGACCATCGGTTGAGCTTGGTTGATAAAGCCGATCAGGATTCAACTCTTTCAGGATCGCCGCATTCCCATCATTAATTTCAGGAGGAGTGGGCACGCCTTCATTGCGCCCGCACCAAAGTGCAATCGATGGATGATTGCGGAATCGAAGTATTTTTTCGCGAACATTTGCCAGATACAAGGGGATATCAGAAATATCCTGACTCCCGTCCAACCGGTTTGTCCGTCCGCTGTCGCTCGGATTGGGCTGGAAAAACTCGTCCCAGATCAGGATTCCATATCGATCGCACAAATCATAAAAGTCTTCGCTCGTGCTTTGGCCAACCCAGTTGCGAATGATCGTGTAGTTGGCTTCCTTGTGCAGGCGAATCTGCGCTTCGAGGCGCTGGCGAGGAATCCGTTTCATCGCCTCATCCATGCCCCAGTTTCCCCCTTTGGCGAAAACCGGAACGCCATTGACGACCAGTGCGAGATTTTCCGAGCCGGGGATCGCATAAGTAATTTCTCGAATGCCGACATTGAGGTCTTTTGCATCCGACGATTCGCCATTGATGTCAAAGCTGAGATGGAGTGGATAGAGATACGCCTCGCCAAATCCATTGGGCCACCACAAATGAGGATTCTGGAGATGCAACTGAGGCGTGGTTTGAGGCGTGAACCTGATAAGCTGCTTCTGATGGGCCTCAAGCACGATCGGCCCGGATCGAAAAGGGATGTCGCCAAGTCTTCCGCTTAAAACGCCCTTCTGTGGCGTATCAGTCACATTCGATACCGTTGCTTCGATCGAAACATCCGCTGAATCGGTCCGAGGCAGGGGCAGATCAGTCACAACATATGGATCATTCACCGTGACCGGGCCGCTTGCTGAGAGGGTTACCTTTTGCCAGATTCCCATGTCGCGATCACGAATCGCGGGAATCCAATCCCATCCCTGAGTGCAGATAAAAGTGGGCCCATCGTGAGACATGATCCCGCCATTGGGTCCAAGTCCGTTGGCGACGGTCTGCTCGAGCGGATTAGCCGGATTGAGCGGCGGTTTGATCAGCACCGCAATCGCCGCGATTGCGCCGGGTTTTACCAAAGGTGTGATGTCAAAAATGCCTCGCGCAAAAGCGCCTCGGATATTCCCGATGCTTTTCCCGTTCACCCACACATCAGCCATGTAATTAATGCCCTCGAAGTTGAGCCAGATGCGCTTTGCCGAGAAACTGCGAGGAACAGTGACTTGCGTGCGATACCAATACGACGTGCGGCACAAACTATCGGGAATCTTGTCCGGGCGATTGTTCTCGCCATAGAGCGGTTCGGGATAAACGCCATCGTTAACGAGGCTCGTTAAAACCGTTCCGGGAACGGTGGCTTTGTACCAATTAGAACGCGAATACCTTGTTTTGGAGATTTCTTCCCCGGACTGAGGAACTTTGGCGATATCCTGCAGCTGCCAGCCACTAGAAAGAACGATGATATTCTGTGAATCTTTGATCGCTTGCGGCGCAGCGCTACGGTTGAATTGAGCACAACCCGAAATAAATGGGGAAGTGAGTGCGAACGAAAGTAGAATTGCTAAAGCCTCATGCTTCCAGCCCCAGGGCGCGCTGATCAAGTTGCCTCCATTCCGATGGACCACGGGCGTCTCGCCCGTGCTCTAAAAGCCTCGGGCGAGACGCCCGTGATGCGAGAATTGTAGTCCTTCCAACAGCTCAGTAGAATACTCTCGCGTCGGTGCTGAACCAAATTGAACTTCCGGAACAAACCGCGGAGAAAAACATGAAACGGGCTGCGCTGCACGGATCAGCAACATTCACGATGATCGCTCTACTCGTGCTCCTGATGGGATGCGAGAAAAAAGACGCTTCGGTGCAATCGATTTCTTCGCAGGGTTCCAAGCTCAAGATCGCCGTCATTCCCAAAGGAACCACGCACGTCTTTTGGAAGTCCGTCGAAGCGGGCGCCAAAAAAGCGGGCGATGAGCTTGGCGTGGAGGTGATCTGGAAAGGGCCGCTCAAGGAAGATGATCGCGCTGAACAGATCAAGGTCGTCGAGCAATTCGTGGCCGAAGGAATGAATGGCATCGTGCTGGCGCCACTCGACTACGAAGCTCTCGCCAGACCGGTCGCCTCGGCGATGGCGCAGAAGATTCCCGTCGTCATTTTTGACTCGGCACTGAAAGGCGAAGCCGGCAAGGATTTTGTCAGCTTCGTCGCCACCAACAATAAAAAAGGTGGCCAGATGGCCGGCGAGCAACTCGCCAAGCTGCTCAGCGGCAACGGCAAGGTCGTGCTCCTCCGTTATTCCGTCGGCTCGGCGAGCACCGACGAACGTGAGACGGGGTTCCTCGAAGTGATGAAAGCAAACCCCGGCATCACCATCACAGTCGACAATCGCTATGGCGGCGCCACCGTCGCATCGGCCAAGGATGAAGCGATGAAGCTGGTCGATCAGCTCAAGGCAGCCGACGGCGTCTTCTGTCCCAACGAATCTTCCACACTCGGAATGCTCGGCGCGCTGAAGGACAATAATCTCGCCGGCAAAATCAAATTCGTAGGCTTCGATGCAACGCCCGCACTGGTTGATGCGCTCAAAGCCGGCGAAATCCAGGCCCTGGTGGCCCAGGACCCAACACGAATGGGATACGTCGGCGTTAGAACCTGCGTCGCGGCGATCAAGGGGGAGAAGGTCGATCCCGTCATCGACACCGGCGTGCGATTGCTCACGGTCGAGAGCCTCAGCGATCCGGAAACCCGCAAGTTTCTCAATTTGGAATAGTTCAGTTCGCTGCTCCATTCGACAACTCTCAAAAATAAAAGCGAATGACAACGCTGACCGCTTCCCAACCGCAATCGCCCCCGCCACCGACGCAGGAATCCGTGCGGGGCGAATCGCGATGGGCGCTGATCCTGACCAGGCTGGGTCCTCTGATTGGCCTGGTCTTTGTGGTTCTGCTCTTTTCGGTTCTTCGCTACGACACCTTCTTTCGGATCGGAAACTTTGAGCTGATCTTCCGTCAAACCGCGGTCGTCGGGACTGCTGCGCTGGGCATGACGATCATCATCATTTCCGGCGGAATCGATTTGTCCGTCGGGTCGGCGATTTCTCTGGTCACCGTATCGATCGCGTTTTTTCTGCCCCATTATGCAGCCGACCCAGGCACCGGCGCCAGGCACATGACGCATGGCGTGGGACCATGGCTGGCGGCGCTGGGGGGAATTGGGGTCGGCACGCTTTGCGGCGTGGTCACCGGGTCGCTCGTCACGCGGTTGAAACTTGTGCCGTTCATCATCACGCTGGGGATGATGTCGATTCTGCGAGGTCTGGCGCAGCGGCTCGCGAGTGATAGCATGGTCTATCCTCAGGATACAATTCTCAACAGCCTCCTTCAGCCGCTCGATCCGCGTCGCGCCTGGCTGCTTACGCCGGGCGTCTGGATCATGGCCGGCTTGGCGCTGCTCATGTCGGGAATGCTTCGCTATACGCGCTTTGGCCGGCATATCTTTGCGATCGGGTCGAATGAACAGACCGCGCGGTTGTGCGGCGTACGGATCGAGCGAACCAAGCTCTTGATTTACATCCTCGGCGCCGCATTGACCGCAATCGCGGGCCTGCTTCATTTTGCTTATCTCACGATGGGTGACCCGACCACCGCCGCGGGGATGGAACTGGACATCATCGCGGCTGTGGTGATCGGCGGAGCCAGCCTTTCCGGCGGGCAGGGAACCATTCTGGGCAGCATCATCGGGGCACTGATCATGGCGGTCGTTGCGAATGGCTGCACGAAGATGGGGCTGGCGAGCAATGTTCAATTTATGGTCACCGGCTGTATCATCATCCTCGCCGTCGCGCTGGATCGTTTGCGGCATCGCAGCGCGACATAACACGTCGGATCGGAGTCTCAAATGAAGCACCGATACGTTGCACCACTTTTTCTCGTGCTGTTGCTCAGTTCTGTCGCCAGCGCCCAGGCGCCCGCCACGCAAGCGGCGCCGCCGATCCGTTACAAAGGAACTTTTCTCCTGGTTCACGGCGCCTGGGGAGGCGGATGGGCGTTTCGCGAAGTCGATCGGTTGCTTAGTGCGGACGGCTATAAAGTCTATCGCCCCACTCTGACCGGCCAAGGCGAGCGATCACATCTTTCTTCGCCGAATATCGATCTCAGCAACCATATCCAGGACATCGTCAACGTGATCGAATGGGAAAAGCTTCACGACGTGATTCTCGTTGGTCATAGCTATGGCGGGATGGTCATTACCGGCGTGGCGGATCGTATTCCGGATCGGATCGGGCGCATGATCTACCTCGATGCATTCGATCCCGAAGATGGCGAAAGCGTCAATGCGATTCGTAAACTTTCCAAAGGGCAGCCGCTCAATACCGTTGAAGAAAACGGCTTTCTCATGCCAACCTGGCTTAAGCCTGACGCCCCGCTTCCACACGACGTGCCGATGCCCGCCAGGACTTTCAGTGAAGCGATTTCTCTCAAAAATCAAACTGTGGCGCGGAAGATTCCCACGACTTTCATTCTGACGGTCGATCCCGGAAAGAAAGCTGAAGATGATACGTTCTATCCGTCTTATGAGCGGGCCAAGGCGCGGGGTTGGAGGGTGATGACGATGGAAGGAGATCACAACGTGCAATGGTCGCATCCGAAGGAGCTGGTGAAGTTTCTTGAACAAGCAGCGCGTTAAAATTGCCGAAAGAGGCTCATCATGTGCACACGGTTGAATCGGCTGGGATTGATTGTGGCGATGCTCGCTGCGGCATTGTTCGCAGGACTTATAGGGTGCACCGCGCAGCGCAGTGGCTCGAATAATTCGACGAACCCGCCTGCGACTAAGCCCACTGCTGCGCGTGCTTTTCCCGACGCCACGCCGCTTGGGGCACGAACTGTCGGATTGCCCGCTGGGAAATCTACCTATGTAATCGTTCACGGCGCCTGGGGTGGCGGATATGCGTTTCGAACGGTCGATGAGCTGCTTTCGGCCGATGGGCATCTGGTGTACCGCCCGACGCTGACCGGGCAAGGCGAACATGTGAACCTCGCCACGCCGGATATCGACCTCAGCACACATATCCAGGACGTGGTCAATGTGATTCTCTGGGAAGACCTGCATGATGTCGTGCTCGTCGGCCACAGCTATGGGGGAATGGTGATAACTGGAGTGGCGGATCGCGTGCCTGATCGGATCAAGCGGCTCGTATTCGTCGATGCATTTCTTCCCGATGATGGCGAGAGCCTCAACACCAGCCGAGGCGGACGCGGCGCGGCTCCCGGCGCCGCTCGAGGAGGAGCCGGACGAGGCGGACGCGGACCGACATCCGCTCCTGAAGGATTCGTTGTCCTTGGAAACTACAACCCCGATGCGCCGCCGCCTCATGATGTACCCCAACCTGCTAAAACGCTGAGCGAGCCGGTTTCATTCAAAAACCCCGCCGCCAAAAAGCTGCCCGCCAGATACATCCTCACCGTCGACCCCGGCCGAATGCCGGAGCAGGATACCTTCTACTTCTTCTACCAGCGTGCCCAAGCCCGTGGCTATACCACGCTCACCATGGAAGGCGACCACAACGTCCAGACTTCTCATCCAAAGGAACTCGCCAACCTTTTGGAACAGAACCCATGATCCTCGCCGGCTCGGTGGTTCGTTTTTCAATTGTCGCATATGAGAGGATGACATTTCCTGACCTGGCCTTCTCTTTTCCTTGTCGACGAGGTGGTTGAGGAGGTTTTCAACTTCAACAGGAGTTTTGTCGCGAAGGAGATGGCGCGAATGAACTTAAGCGAAGCACTCGATGCCCTGGAAGCGATTGCCCCGACGAAATATGCCGAGTCGTGGGACAATGTTGGCCTGCTCGTCGGCGACCGCCAGCAGGAGATTTCATCGGCGCTGCTCACAATCGATTACACCGATGAAGTGGCCGATGAAGCGATCGCCAGCCGTTGCGACCTGATCGTCTCGTATCACCCGCCGATCTTTGGCGGGCTCAAGCGAATCCTCGCCGGCGGGTCGAGTAATTTGATCTACGATGCAATCCGTCGGCGGGTGGCGATTTATTCACCTCACACGGCCTTGGATATCGCTCCCGGTGGGACAAACGACATGCTGGCCGACGCGATCGGCATGACCGAGCGACAGCCATTGAAACTTGTCGAAACAAAAACGACCCAGTGCAAGCTTGTTACGTTTGTGCCTGAGAAGGAAGTGGAGAAGGTTAGCAAAGCGCTATTTGAAGCCGGTGCGGGACGAATTGGAAAGTACTCCTCGTGCAGTTTTTTGACCAACGGCACAGGCACTTTCTTCGGCGAAGAAGGGACCGACCCCGCTGTTGGCCAGAGCGGTCGCCTGGAGCATGTTCAAGAAGTGCGGCTCGAAACTGTGATTCCGATCTGCTCGATGAGCAGTATCGTTCGCGCTTTGAGACAATCGCATCCCTATGAAGAGCCCGCATACGATTTGAATGTCCTGGCGGCCCCTCCCGAAGGATTGGGCATGGGAAGGCTGGGTACACTGCCATCGACCAATCGTGAAGCACTCTTCATGCGCATCAAAGAGGCGCTTGAGATTGATCACCTACTCGTTGCGGGCCCGACGACCGGGAACGTCACCCGTGCCGCGGTCTGTGCCGGCTCCTGCGGCGATTTACTCGATGAAGCGATCTCTCAAAAAGTAGACCTTTATCTCACCGGCGAAATGCGCCACCATGATGCGATTAAGGCCGCCCGGGCCGGAATCACTGTTGTTTGTTGTCTTCATTCCAACAGCGAGCGTGCAGTGCTCAAACGCCTGGCGGATCATCTGGCACGCCTGCTCCCGGCACTGAAAGTTTCGATCAGTCAGCGTGATCGCGATCCGTTTGCGATTCACTGACTGGCGACGCCTGATTGAGATCAGCAGGACGTGTCAAAATGAAGCGCTCGCGGATGATCTTCGCCAATTCCTGCCCCCGGTCTGACCAGAGCTGCGCGAAGCGCTCGAGTTCCTGCTGTGAGCGGGTCATCGCCTGATCGATTAATCGCAGCACCTGCCGCTGCATCGCTGGATCATGCAGCGGCAGGTCTTCGGCGAGGCATCCTTGCATCGCGCGCTGGGCGAGCACCACGAAATCGTGCCAATCCCCAAGGCATTCCTGCATCTTCTTAAATGTCTTGAGCAATTGATCCGGCAGCTCGCGACCGTCCGCCTCGGCAAGCTCCAGTGTATAGCGCAATGATTTTCCCGCGATGCGAAGCTGGTGCGGATCGTGATGCCCGGCAAGTAAATCCGCGGGTGATTCGCCACTTTGTTTCGCACAAAGCTGGTTCGCCTGGTTGATAAATTCATCGAGCTTGGAATGGATCGACTCAGCAAGCAGGCATGGAACCGCCAGCCGCGCTTCAGCCACGTCATGCCTCACCTGCTCCCAAGACGACAGCTTTGGCAGGATTTGAGATACGGGCGACTTCCTGGCTGATTTGCGACGCGCTTTCTCACGATCCGCAAGGAGCCGGTCCCGCAGCCACGCAACCGCTTGCGCCATTTCCGAGTCAACGTTCATCTCATCGAGGTGAGCGAGCATCACGTCAATGTCGCGTAGCGGCCCCAAGCGGCGCCGCAGCTTTCGCGTGAGCTTTGAAAAGGGTTTACGGTGATCGGAATGCAGCACTCGATCCAGCAATTCAACGGCCGCCCTGAGCCGGCGGGTTGTCACGCGAGATTTGTGGACCGCGTTTTCCTCGAACTGCTCCAGCGCCGCGGTGGCGTGGGTACGCAGCTCATCGACCAGCGCATCCAAGTGTTTCAGCAGCGGAAATAGATCAGCGTTCCCCTCGTCCAAATTCGACATGCAATTTATTCCAGATTCTTCATCTTCTGTTTGCGAACTGCAGGCATTCAATCGAAAACTAAAAATTAAAAATCTCTCACCTGATCCTTAAATTTCTCGCGCACCTTCTGCACCTTGGGCAGCGCCTGCTGGCGGACATAAGGGTGCAGCGGATTGGCCTGGACGAAATCCTGGTGATATCCCTCGGCCGGGTAAAACTCAGTCAGCGGCTCCAGCGTCGTCACGATTGGCTTGTCAAATACCTTGGCGGCATTGAGCTGCGCGATATATCCCTCTGCGAGGCGTTTCTGATCCTCATTTTGATAGAAAATCGCCGAACGATACTGCCTTCCTGAATCCGGCCCCTGCCGATCTTTTGTGGTCGGGTCGTGTGTCGTAAAAAAGACGCGCAGCAATTGGCCATAGCTGATTTTGGAAGGATCGTAGGTGATGCGAATCGCTTCGGCATGATTGGTTCGCCCGCCGCAAACCGCTTCGTAGTTCGCCGTTTCTTTGCGGTCACCGCTGTAGCCACTCGTCACATCGGAGACGCCATTAAGCTGCTCAAAGACCGCTTCGGTACACCAGAAACATCCACCAGCAAAAACTGCGGTCCTGGGACCACCTGATTCCTTCAGATCTTCGCTGGGAAGTGGCAGCTCAGACGGCTTATGACTTGGCAATTCGCACTCCGCGCCGGCCGAATTCATAAATCCCATTTGGATGCTCCTTTGCTCGATTGAGCGATCTTAGGCGTGCGGGATTAATGCAGGCGAATTTAATGTTCTGCTACTTCGCGGAGTAAATCCAGGAATGGCTTTCCGGTGTTAGCGAGATGCGCTTCCAATTTCGCCGAACAGTCGCATTCGCCACACGCCCAAGGCTCAGAACCGGTCTCATCCCGGCAGCGGGTACGGGAGTGGGCATCCTGCACTTTAACCAGCTCGAAATACTGCTCCCAGTAAGGCCGCTCTTCTTCCAGAGGAATCCGGCAAAAGCAGACTTCGACCCACCGGATCGAGCCATCATCGCGCAGCCGAGCATCCTGCATATTGCGAAGATATTCGTCCCCCGCGACAGAGCCGGCGCCAAGCCGACCCGACTCAATCGCGCGGAGCAATTCCGATTCCCGCCCAGGTTTGACCCGGGCTGTCACAAGGTAACGCATACAGAATTGTAGGACCGCAGATTAGCTCGGCGGTAGCGCTACGCCGGGACCGGCGTTGAGGCTGCGCTTGCGCTGTTTGGGTTTATCGGAGGATTCGTCCTTGGCTTCCTTGGCCATTTGCGTGCCGCGAGACATCGCGATCACGCCCGTCCGCGCCAGTTCCTTGATTCCATATGGCCCCAGCAGCTCGATCAGCGCTTCGATCTTGTCCTCGGTGCCGGCCAGCTCGACGACAACGCTTTGCTTGGCGACATCGACGATCCGACCGCGGAAGAGGTTGACGATTTCGATCACTTCGCTGCGCTTCTCCGGCCCGACGCCGACCGTAATCAATGCCATGTCGCGCTCGATGTAAGCTGTTCCGGCAAAATCACGGACCTTCACCACCGGCACGAGCTTGGCAAGCTGCTTGCGGACCTGCTCCAGCGTGTTGTCATCGGCATCAACAACCACAGTCATCCGCGAAAGCTCAGGATTCTCGGTGCGCCCGACAACGAGCGAATCGATATTAAAACCCCGTGCCGCAAACATCCCCGCGACATTCGCGAGAACACCCGGCTCGTTGATCACCAGCGCTGAAATCACATGACGCATGTAAAAGCCTCCAGAAGCGTCGGGGGATTCTAAGGGAATTGAGGAGGATGACAAGGTGAGCGGGTGAAGGGATGAAACGGTGATAGGTACATGTTCTTCTCACCTTGTCACCTTATCACCTAATCAAGATGATGAACCCATGTCCCCAGCGCCCCCACCCTTCACCTGGACGATCTTCCTCACGCTGGCGGTCATTCTCGCGTCGTCGCTGGCGATGTTTGTTTTGCTAGTGAGGCGATGGACGACGCAGCGGCAATGGGTTTCGCTTGCCGAGTGGGCCAAGGAACGCGGCTTTAGGTTTCGTCCGACTGATCCGGCCGTATTGCCAAAAGCACTACACCAATTGCGAACTGGGGGAGTTCAGCCGCGGCTGCATCTGTGCAGCGAAGAGGTGAGCGTCGTGCAGCTCTGCACGGATCCTCCCGAGGGAGGGATCGAGCCCAACCGGTGGAATGTATTGATTCAGCAGCGCGCGGCCATAGCAAAAGAGCCTGCCGCCCTGCGACCGGCCAGCGCGCCAGCCAGCCTGCTCGATCTTTTCGGGCTCTCGCCGTTTCCGGCGCTGGCGGTTGCGCATCGATTTTCGGTGCTATCGACCAATTCCTCCGCCGCCCGCGCATTGGCTGAGAGCGCCAGCCGGACGCTAATGCCCGCGGACATCGGGCTGCTCTTGATCGATGACTCGATCCTGCTTGACTTCTCGACTCGTCCGTTTGACCCCATTGAACTTGACCGCATGATTGCCCTGGGCAAGCAGTTGAGCCAAATGCTTTAAGCCTCGTCCACACAAGACAACGTTTGGCCAAAGCTTGTTATGACTCGATCAAAGTAATCACTCTGACTGGTGTTCTTTGCGGGGTTCTGGCCGGAAGCGAGACCGGTTGCCCGATTGGCGGCAGCGGAGCCAACATCCTTTGCCAGTTTCCTGCAAGGATGCCAAGATCTTGGCTATCGACTTTGGAGTCATAGTTGAAATTGCCCTGGCTGAAGACTTTGCCCGGAGCCTGCCAGTTGATCGCCATGATATACATATCACGCAAGTCAACAATCCGGTCGCGATTGGCATCCGCGGCAAGGACGAAGAATTCGAAGCTATAGACCGGTGAATTACCCGCCAGATCCATTACATTTCCCGCACTAATTCCGACGGCGTAGTTTCCATCGGGCAGAATGCCGTGAGGAAAGTCAAACGTCCATCGCGCCGTGTTGGAGGCTGGGAGATAAGCGACCAATTTCTTTGCATTCGGCAAGGCAGCCGAAGTCGTTCGGTTGAGCACTTGCAGGTCGCCGGGCTGGATGCTCAGACCCACATTTTCGTTGAACTGCAAATCAACGCCGTTGAATGTTTGAAACTGGTAGGTACCCGTAACGAGGGGTGCAACCGTATCAATGTGGATCGTCAGCGCCGGTGAATCGGCCGACGGTGTGCCGCCGAAGGTTGCTTTAGCAGTAATTGAGTGGACTCCGTCGCTCAGCACATCACTGGTAATGTTCCAGTTTCCCGTCGGGCCGGCCATCGCTGATCCGGCTAAGATCCCGTCGGCGTAGAGATTGACAATGCTGCTTGGGTCTGCTGTTCCAGTGAAGGTTGCAGTATTGTCGAAGGTGGTGTCATCGGTGTTGCTGGCGCCGCTGTCGCTGGCGTTGATCAGGTCCGGCACACTGGGGATATTCGGGGTCGGCGCGTCGATCGTTATGCTGAGCGTCGCGTTGCCGCTCGTAAGATAATTGTAAGATACCACCGTCACGTAATAGGTGGTGCTGGCAAGCAGCCCGGTGAGATTGGCCGTGTCTGCGGCGCCGGGGTTATTCTGCCGTGCGGTATCGATCTCATTGCCGGCCGAGTCGGTGATCAAAAGGGCTGTATCGAGGCTCGGGGTTGTGGGAGTGACGCTCACGCTGCCGGTCCCGCTTACAAATGGAGGGGTCGTGAAATGGAAAAAGCGGATGGTGCCGGGGGAAGCGAGATTGAGATTAGCATTTCCGATGCCCGCGGTTAATCCGACTGTGGTTCCCGCAGTGCCGGGGCCGATGTCCGCCGTCAGCGATACGTCCCCGGTTTGACCATTTTTGTCGGCGACCGCAACAATGTATCGGATATTGGCGATCGTGGTAAACGTCAGTGAAGGGCTGTTCCCGGGACCGGAGTTGTCATCGAATCCAACCAGCGCGTCGGTGTCATCGCGATAGACCGCGACCATCAGATCCATGGTGGCTGAGCCCAGATCATCGGCTGTGATCGTCCAGCTTGCACCGCCCGTAAGACCCTCGGCCAGGTAAAACGCATCAATCTCATTAACGGTATTGAGCGTTGCGTTTCCGAAATAGGTATCGATCGCATCTTCAGTCAGCGCATGAGGCACGAGTTGGTTCTGCGCGTTGCCTGTGAATGTGGAATTAAGCGGCGCCGGAATGAGGTCGGCATCGACATTGAGCGTGGCGGTGCCGCTGGTTCCATAGCTGCGGCTCAGAACTGTGATGTAATATTGAGTGCTGTATGTAAGCCCAGTCACTTCGATGGTTTCATTCAAACCAGTTCCCGCGACAAAGGAGTCGCCGAGCACGTTTCCGTCTGCATCAAAAAGCCAGATCGCCCCATCGAAGCCCGCGGAGAGCCCAGTAAGCGAAATCGTCGCCGCGCCAGAGGAGTTGGCCGGGGTGGTGAAGCGATAGAAGTCGGGATCAACCGCCGGGCTGATCGTCACGGCCGCCGAGCCGCTGCCGCTGGCGTTGAGCGCGACGCTCGTAGGCAGGATAATGGCGGCCCCGCCGTAGTCGATCGTCACGGCATAATCCCCGGTGCCGCCGATTTCATCGCCCACCGCCAGGATGTATCGCCGGTTCGCCACGCCGCTGAAGCTGAACAGCGCGTTGTCGCCATCACCGGAATTGGCGTCGTAGCCGATTAAGTTTCCCGTCAGCGCATCGTAAACTGCAACTGCGGGGTTGGCGGTGCCTGAATTGAAGTCATCCACTTCAATTGTGAAATTAAGCCCCAATCCAGCCTCGCTGCCGAAGTAGAACGTGTCGATGTCCCCTTGCGTGCCGATGAATGCATCGGAGCTCAGCGCATCCGGCGAAGTGCGCGTGGGTGAATGCGGCACAGCGAAAGCGCCAGGGAACACCTGAATATTCATATCCAGCGGAAGCTTTGCCGGCAGGATTCCGTTTGCGCTGAGTTCCGTAATCTGGGTGCTGAATTCCTGAGACGCACTGGTAAACAATTGAACGGTCCAGAAATGGTCCTCGTCCGCCGGATCCAGCATTGTGTAACTATTGCGGCTCCAGAGCTGATGATCATATGTGGCAACGCCGGCTCGGAGATTAATTGGCAAACCAAAGGTTGTCACCCCGCCGGAAGTCTCTCCGAGCAGCGCATAGCTGCTGATATATTCGCCAGGATCTGGCCCGGAGAACTGGAAGCCAATCGCCACGTCTCCTTCTTCGCTTACGGCAATTGACGGATTGAAGAAATCGCCGCTGGAGTTGGAGAAAAGCTGTTCCTGGAGGAGCACCATACCGCCGCTTATTTCCACAAAATGGATCGCATCGTTTTTGTTGATGTTGTCCTCTTCGACGGTGTGCACCGCCCAGATACTGCCATTTTGGAAAATCGCGCGGCTCGACAGGTAATCTCCATCCGGCGTAAAGCCGATCCCGCCCGGCTCGCGGATGGAGTTCGGAAAATCATGATGGGTGACGCTCACTACTGGATCGGGATCTATCGTCGGGTTGAAAATCGTGCCGAGCAGATTCGAAAAAACGAATTCAGATGGAAACGAACTGACAAACCGAGGCGGGAAGGCTGACTCGGGCTCGCTCGGATCGATGTAAGTAATCGGCACCGCATGCTCGCCAGTAGTTGCCTGTACTCCTTCCAGAAGCGTGTGCCGGTTAATATTTGGCGTGGCCAGCAGCAGATCTACCTTTGGCAGGACAAGTATGTTGATTATTCCGGCGGGTATTGCAGCGTTGTTGCGAATCGTCGCATACACCCCATCATTGTCAAAGCCGAGCCTGACGGTCTCTCCCTGAAAACTACCGCTTCCGGAATCGAGCGTGAAGCCAGTCCATCCGTCAAGCGGGTCGGACGAATTGCTAACCGCGACGAGAATGTACACATCAGGGCCAAAGATCAGTCTCCGATTATCAAGCGCTACCGTGTAGAAGCGATCCGCGCCGGGGTCATACTCAAGTGTGGGTGCAAAGCTCTGATCGATAAGAGAGACGCCGGCCGCTTCCCAGAAATCGTCAAGCGTGCTGTCGAAGCGCTGGTTGCCATACTTGTCGTAAACGCGATACCGCCCGTCGATCATCTGGACGATGTCGTTATTCCCGACGCCGATGGCGGAGGAAAGCTCTTCGACATCTCGATCGTCGGCCACCTCATCCTGGGTTGCGCCGGTGAAGTTCACACCAAACTGGGTCGGAATTGTCGACAGCAGCCGGCGCGGCTCCAATGGTTCGGCGAAATAGCGAGCCGAACGCAACCCGACGTGTTTCCTGTGAACGCCAGACATTTCATTGCCTCCTAAACCCTTTCGGACTCCCCATTCGACAGGTACGGTAATCAAACGCCGAACTATAGGGAATATTCTGCCACGCCACTAAGCATTTATACCATCCCCGCGAAACCACGATATGATGCTGATCTCGGCGGCGAAGGCGCATTGAGAGTCAAAGGCAGGAAGATTTTAGCTTTGCCCGCGGCGACCAACTTGATGAACTGATCCCATCAACGGATTGCTCCAGAAGTTGTAAGCAACATAGGTATCTGTACCTACGGCATCCCGACCAACGGGCAGACGCCGGCGATTGACAAGATTTTGAAACCTTTCTGCGGGCTGTTCTCCTGGAGGCTCCACCGTGCTTCATCGAATTGGTCGGAAAGTTTCTCCCGCCCTGCTGGCGCTTTTCTTTTCCGCTTCGCTGCTGCGGGCGGATGTGGACTCCCTGCAAAAATCGTTCGATCAGCCGCCAGACCAAGCCAAAATCATGGTTCGCTGGTGGTGGTTCGGGCCGGCAGTCACCAAGACCGAGCTTGAGCGCGAAATGAAGGTGATGAAGGAAGGCGGCATCGGCGGGTTCGAGGTGCAGCCGACTTATCCCTTGGCGCTGGACAACGAGCGGCCGGGACTTAAGAACCTCACGTTCATGTCGCCGGAATTTCTTGACATGATCGGATACACCGCCGCCAAAGCGAAAGAACTTGGCCTTCGAATGGACCTCACGCTTGGCAGCGGCTGGCCTTATGGTGGGCCGATGTTCTCCGAAAGAGAATCGACTGGCGCGCTTCAGACACAGGCGGTGCAGGTTCCCGAAGGACAAAAGAGCATTCCCGTCCCCCAGATCGCGGAGAGTCAATCGTTTATTGCCGCGTTCGTGGGCAAAGGGAATTCGGGAATCGGCGGCCGGGCTGGTCGGGGCGGCGGCGGTCGGGGTGCGGCGCGCGACGGCGCAGCGCCGGCAAATGCCCCCAGCGGCTTGGCCATGAAGCAGGTCCCGATCCAGAACGGAATGGTGCAGATCCCGGAAGATGCTCCCAAACCGGCTGAGGTCGTATTCTTCATAGCCGGCCAGACCAGCGGCGCTCGCGGAATGCAGGTCAAACGCCCCGCTGCCGGCGCGGATGGGCCGGTCATTGATCATCTCAGCGCAACCGTGGTGGATAAATTCATCAAGCTCGTCGGCGAGCCCGAGCTTGCCGCCTGCGGACCGAATCCGCCTTATTCGATTTTCTGTGACAGCCTGGAAGTAAGCGGCGAGAACTGGACGCCGAATTTCATGGAGGAATTCAAAAAGCGCCGAGGCTACGACCTCATGCCGCTGCTGCCGGCGCTGGTTGCCGATATGGGCCCCAAGACTTCCGAGATTCGTCAGGATTGGGGGCAGACCGTCACGGAACTGTTCAACGAAAACTTCAACGCCAAATTCAAAAAACTCGCCAACGATCATCACAGCCAATATCGAATTCAGGGTTACGGCTCGCCGCCCGCGGGGCTATTCAGCTATGCGTACTGCGATCTACCCGAGGGCGAAGGCTTTCAATGGCGAGGCTACTCCAACTCGCGCTGGGCGTCTTCCGCGAGCCATCTCCTTGGCAAGCCCGTGACCTCGTCCGAGACCTTCACCTGGCTCAAGCAGGCAGTTTTCTACGCCACGCCTCTGGACATGAAGGCCGAGGCGAATCTGCACTTTCTCGAAGGGATTAACCAAATCATCTGCCACGGCTGGCCTTACACTGCCGAGGGCGCGGAGTACCCTGGCTGGAGCTTCTACGCCGCCGCCGCTTTTGGCGAGAAAAATCCCTGGTGGATCGTCATGCCTGATGTGACAAAATATCTCCAGCGCGTCAGCTCAATCCTTCGCCAGGGCGCGCCGAGCAATGACGTTGCCTTGTTCATGTCCAACAGCGACGCCTGGGCTAACCGCCAATGGAGCCTCAGCGGTGCCGCCCAGAACATGACGGGAAACACCGCGCGGGCGATTCTCGACGCGGGATACAATTTCGATCTTTTTGACGATCAGCTCCTTGAGATGCGCGGCAAAGTTGAAGGAAACCAACTCTCCTTTGGCGATTCGAAATATCGCGTTGTGATCCTCCCCTATGTCGAGCATATTCAGCCGGCCACGATGAAAAAGCTCGATGAGTTTGCCAAAAATGGCGGGATTGTTATCGCGTTGGGCAGCGCATCGGCGATTGCGCCAGGATATCGCGCGACGGATGAAGATCAAAAGACAGTTCGCGATATCGAGCAGCGCCTGTTTAGCGGCACGAATGCTACTGGCATGCTGCTCCAAAACGATGGTGAAATTGCCGCCGCATTGGGGAAAAAACTGGGGCCGGATGTGGCGATGGGTGAAGCGGCAACGGAAATCGGATTTGTCCATCGTCATACCGACGGCGGCGAAATCTATTTCCTGGCGAATACGACCAATCAGCCCAGGACAGTGAAAGCGACCTTCCGCAACGAGAATATGCAGGCGGAAATTTGGGACCCGATGACCGGAAAGGTCAGTCCCGCCGAAGGTGCCTCAAAGTCCGCCGGTGGAACTGTGATTACGCTCAATTTCGAGCCGTACGGATCGACGATTGTCGCATTTACCAATCGCAAACTGCCCGCTTCTCCCAGCGCGCCGGCGGTGACTGCGGCGACGCCGATCGATCTTTCAACGGGCTGGACCGTCAAGTTCGGGAACGACGGGCCGACTGTCAAGATGGATCAGCTTCATAGCTGGATCGAGGACGCAAACACCAAGGCGTTTTCCGGCGTTGCGACGTACAGCAAAACTTTTAACGTCGATCCCGCCACGCTTAGGAATGGCGCGAAGTTGATGCTGAGCCTGGGCAAAGCCTCCGCCCCTCCCGCAGCGGGTGGTGGCGGACGCGGCGGGAACGGCTATCGCACAAATCTTGAAACGCCCGTCCGCGAAGCAGCGGTCATTTACGTAAATGACAAAAAAGTCGGATCGGTCTGGGCGCCGCCCTATTCGCTTGATGTAACCAGCGCGCTCAAGCCCGGTGAAAATTCGATTCGCATCGAAGTCGCCAATCTCGCGGTCAATTACATGGCCGCCCATGGATATCCAAATTACAACCTGCAAGGCGTGCGGCAGGCTTACGGCAACCGTTTCGATCCGCAGGGGTTGAACAATCTTCAGCCGCTGCCTTCCGGATTGACCGGACCGATTCAGATTCTCTCAGAAGCCAAATGATCCGCCGAGCAGACGCCCGTGGTACGAGGATGTATAAAGATGTTTTGCAGGAAGAGCACCGGTTTTACGATTCTTATTTTTGCGATGATTGCTGCGACGAATGGTGCATTAGCTCAGCGGCAGATGGAAAATCTGGGCCGCGGTGTTGTGGCGGTCAACCAGGGAGATGGAAAAGTTTTCGTAAGCTGGCGGATGCTCGGCACCGAGCCGGACAGCATTGCCTTCAATGTCTATCGCAGCACGGACGGCACCCAGCCAATTAGGCTAACCCAAACCCCGATTACGACCTCAACCAATTACGTCGATACCAGCGTCGATCTGACAAAAGACAACGCCTACTTCGTCCGCGCGGTCGTTAATGGCAGCGAACAGGAGATGAGCAAGCCCTTCCTGAACAAAATCGCTGCCAATTCGGAACCGAAACAGTATTTCGAAATCCCGCTCAAGCTCCCCGAAGCAACGAACCCAAACGACGCCTCTGCAGCCGACTTGGATGGCGATGGCGAATACGAAATTGTCCTCAAAGGCGAGCAGCGCCCCCGCGACACCGCATCGCCGGGCATTACCGGCGATACAGTCCTTCAGGCTTACAAGATCGACGGCACGCTGATGTGGATGATCCACATGGGCAAGAACATCCGCGAAGGTGCGCACGATACACAGTTCATGGTCTATGACCTGGACGGTGACGGTCGCGCGGAAATCGCCGTGCGGACCGCCGACGGCACGATCGACGGCTTAGGCAAAGTGATCGGCGATCCGAATGCCGATTGGGTCGATCGCCAGCAAGGCTCGCGCACGTTTGGGCGTATCGTCAAGGGACCGGAGTATTTCACGATCTTCGATGGAATGACTGGCGCTGAACTGGCGACCACGAACTATATTCCCGAGCGCGGCGACATCGGCGCCTGGGGCGGCATCGGAGGCAATGCGAGCAACGATAACGTGGGCAATCGCGCCAACCGTTTCCTCGCATGCGTTGCGTATCTTGATGGGGTTCGTCCGAGCGTCATTATGTGCCGCGGATATTACGGCCGATCGGTCCTGGCTGCGTGGGATTGGCGGGACAAGAAACTGATGAGCCGATGGGTCTTCGATTCCGCCGCGCAGGGCACGGGAAAAGATGGCCATCCCAATATCGATTACGGCGGCATGGGCGCCCATGGGATCAGCGTCGCGGATGTCGATGGCGATGGCAAAGACGAAATCATCTACTGCTCGATGGTCGTGGACGATGATGGGCAGGGACTTTTCACGACAATGCTCCGTCATGGCGATGCGCTGCATGTCGGCGTGTTTGATCCGAGCCGACCGGGATTGCAGGTTTTCGGACCCCATGAAAATGAGGGAAACCGCGCCCTCCAATATAATAGCCCCGCCGCTGCGATGTACGATGCGCGGACGGGTGAAATTCTGTGGAGTTACAATCCCAACGTCGATGCGGGTCGCGGCGTGGCAGATGATATCGATCCTCGCTTCCCCGGCGCCGAGGCATGGTGGGTCAACTCGAACGGACTCTATGACGCTAAAGGTAATAAAGTTGCCGACCAGGCGCCTAAAAGCATCAACTTTCTGATCTATTGGGATGGCGATCCGCTTCGCGAGTTGCTGGATGGAAACCACATCGACAAGTGGAACCCCAACACAAATTCAACCGATCGGCTCTTCACCGCCGAGGGATGCCTCTCTAACAATGGCAGCAAATCGACGCCCGCTCTAAGCGCCGATCTCTTTGGCGATTGGCGCGAAGAAGTGATTCTGCGGACCAGCGATAACAAATCGCTGCGAATTTTTACGACGACGATTCCGACCGATCGGCGGATTTATACACTGATGCATGATCCGCAATATCGACTGGCGATCGCGTGGCAGAACGTGGCGTATAACCAGCCGCCGCACGTCGGATTTTTCCTCGGCGAGGGCATGAAGGCGCCGCCAAAGCCAAATATTGTGCTCGTCCCGCGACCAAGGTAATGCTGTACCACCGGCGCTAAAGCGTTGTACAAGTTTCGGCATATCTGAAAAGAAGTGAGCGAAGTCATGAATAGCATACGTTTCTCATCGGCTGTGGTGATCGGCCTCATTCTGATCTGCGGAAAATCATCGTTGGCCCAGCGCGGCGGAAATACGACCGCGCCGGGAGCGGTCTCGGTGAACTGGCTCAGCCAAGCTGCGCCCGCATCCCGTACAGGCGTCTCATGGGGAGTTCCTTGGCCTAAAGGTCAGGTGCATCTGCGCGATCAGATTTCCCTGCAAACCAGCGACGGCCGGGCGATTCCCGTGCAGACCTGGCCGATGGCGTATTGGCCGGATGAATCGCTCAAATGGAGCGGCTTGGCGATCAGCGCCACGCCGGAACTGGCCGGACCTTTCTCCGTCACGGCGCAGCCTTCTCAAGGCGGCTTTGGCGCCCGTGGGGGGCGCGGTGGCGGTGGTGGCGGCGGCGCGGCGCTGGCGTCCCAGGACGGATTCAAGATCGACATCAACACCGGCGTAATCAGCGCCCGGATCATGAAGCACGACACCGCCAACCTCTTCGACGGCCTCTGGCATGGACAGCGAAAAGTCGCGCAAGATGCCAAGCTCATTCTGATCGACGAGGACCGCTCCGAAGAAAAATCCGGCGTCATCCGGAACGTAGAATATGTAAGCAAGATCAACAACGTCGTGCTCGAACAATCCGGCAATGTCCGCGCCGTGGTAAAGATCGAAGGCACGCACGTCTCCAAATCGGGCAAAACCCTCCTGCCTTTCGTTGTGCGGCTTTATTTCTATACCGGCACGGACAACATGCGGATCGTCCACTCGTTCGTTTACGATGGCGATGCGGAAAAGAATTTCATTCGCGGGCTTGGCTTGAGCTTTGACGTGCCGCTGAGCGAAGAATTGCAAAACCGCCACGTCCGCTTCGCCGGTGACGAAGGGATGTGGGCCGAGCCGGTCAAGCCGCTTGTCGGCCGGCGAGTCGTTTCGTATGACGGCACGAACAACATTTTCCCCGATCAGCTTGCGGGCAAGCGCGTGCCGAATCTTGATCAGTTCGATGCGAATAACCAGAGCCTGATCAACGACGCCGCTGACTGGGGCGATTATCGTCTCTCTCAGCTTCATCCCAATGGTTACACGATCGAGAAGCGCACCCAGGACAAGAGTTCCTGGCTTCATGTCACCGACGGACATCGCGCGATGGGAAGCGCATTCCTGGGCGAAACCAGTGGCGGCGTGATGGTCGGAGTGAAGGATTTCTGGCAGAAATTCCCCGCCGGCTTTGAGATCAACAACGCCCGGAGCAACCTGGCGACGATGAAAGTATGGCTCTGGTCGCCACAAGCCCCCGCGATGGACCTGCGGCATTACGACATCGAAGCGCATGGCCTGGCGATGGGCTATGAGGACATTGAGCCCGGCTTCAGCACTCCGTATGGTGTTGCCAACACAAGCGAGCTGACGATTTGGGCCACGCCAGCTGTACCGGCGAATGCGGACCTGGTGAAGATGACCAAAACCTCCGCCGATCCAGCACTGCTCGTCTGCACGCCGGAGTATCTCCATTCGCTTCATGCGTTTGGATACTGGGGCTTGGTCGATCGCTCGACTCCGGCCAAGCGATCGATCGAAGATCAACTCGACAACGGCCTGCTCTATTTCAAAAACCAGGTCGATCAGCGCTACTGGTATGGCCTGTGGAATTATGGCGACATGATGCGGATGTATGACGAGGTCCGCCATCAATGGAAATACGACATCGGTGGCTGGGCATGGAATAACACCGAGCTGATGCCCAACCTCTGGCTCTGGTACAGCTTCCTCCGAACGGGCAGGCACGATGTATTTCGCCTGGCCGAAGCGATGACCCGGCATACGCAGGAAGTGGACGTCTATCACATCGGCCGATTTGCCGGGCTTGGCTCGCGGCATAATGTGAGCCACTGGGGAGATGGCGCCAAGCAGCCGCGAATCAGCAACGCCGGTCTGAAGAACATCTATTACTATTTGACAACGGATGAGCGGACCGGCGACTTGATGAAGGAAGTCGTCAACGCCGACTACACGATGGCCAAGGTCGATCCGCTGCGAAATGTGCGGGCGCAAAGTCCAAGCGGCGTGCGCTCGGGATTCGGTTTTGAAAGCACTTGGCCGGCGTTTGCGATCAACTGGATGACCGAGTGGGAGCGAACGAAAGACACGCGCTGGCGCGACAAGATCATCGCGGGAATGAAATCGATGCTTGATGAAGCCCCACCAGGCAGGCCGCTGCTGCTGGAAGGCGGATACGATCCCGAAACCGGCAAGCTGGTCGATGACGGCGGCAACGTCGATCAGGGAAACATCGCCCCGCTGTTTGGCGGGCCGGAGATTTGTTTCCAGCTTCAGCAGATGATCGACTATCCGCAGTTTTGGGATGCATGGATGCAGGTGGCTTCGACCGGCAGCGGGCCGCTTCGAGCGTATGTCGGATATATGAAAAAGGATCCGCAAATTGGCCAGACGGTTTGGAGTGGCGGGCGCGGTGGACGCGGTGGTCGCGGAGCGGCGACCGCGCCGGCAGCGCGAGGCGGCGCTCGCGGCGCCGAAACGAACGTCCCCAGCGGCGGGAGATTCGCCAATAAACCTTATATCGTTCAAGGACCGGATTTCCCGTATGCGTTTGAAGAAGTGCCGGGAAGACCTGAAACCGCCGGCGACGGGCATCGCCTGCTCGAATTGATCGAGCAACTCGATCTGGCCGGCCAATACCTGCCCGCCGACGCAGCCAACATCGCCCCGCCGGCGCCGGCGGAGTAAGCTTTCAGATCGCGGGTATCCCAACCGTGGTACGTAAGACATTCCAGCTTCTCTCGGAGAATTCAGCCATGAAGCGAGCATTCTCGTTCGGCGTTGCGTTTCTCGTCCTCTGTGTTCTGTCATCCATCGCGGCGGCGCAAGCCGTTCCCGTGCAGCTTAACTGGCTCGGCGATTCCGCGCCCGCAGTACAGGACGGCGTGAACTGGGGTGTCCCTTGGCCTAAGGGAGCGGTGAAGAAATCGGATCAGATGACGCTCAAGGCCGCGGATGGCAAGAGTGTGGCGATGCAAAGCTGGCCGCTGGCATATTGGCCGGATGGGTCGATCAAGTGGAGCGGGCATGCAATCGCGGCTTCGGCAACTTCGGCATTGACCGCCCCACTTTCGGTCTCTATTGGAAGTGGGCCGGCACCGGCATCCGCCATTAAAGTCACCGAAGACGCTTCGGCGATCGAAGTCGACACCGGCGCTGGCGGCGTGCGCTGCCGCTTTCCAAAGAGCGGTTCGTTTCTGATCGATTCGATGTTCGTCGGCGATCGCAAGGTCGCGGAAAAAGGGAAGCTCATCCTTCAATTGGAAGATCGATCCGAAGAAGCTCAGGGAATCCTTCGCACGACCGGTTTCACCAGTAAAGTGACTAGCGTCAAGCTCGAACAATCCGGCCCGGTTCGCACCGTCGTGAAAGTGGAAGGAATGCACGCCGCCGACAAAGGCAATCGGCAGTGGCTGCCGTTTACAACGCGATTCTATTTCTATTCCGGTATCGGCTCGGTCCGCATGACCCACACTTTTATCTACGACGGTGATCAGGAGAAGGATTTCATCAAAGGGATGGGGTTTTCCTTCGCCGTGCCGTTCAAAGAAGAATTGCACAACCGTCATGTCCGATTCGCTGGCGACGGCACGGGAGTGTGGTGCCAGCCGGTGCGATTGATGCCGGGTTATCGCAACGTCTTCGGCCAGGACGCGCAGGAGAACGCCAGGCAATACGCGGCGCACCTGAGCGGCAAGCGGATGCCCAACCTCGAGCAGATGCCCGCCAACCAGCGTACCGCCACCCTTAGCGTCGCAGTTTACAACGACATGAAGCTCACGCAGGTCGGCCCCGATTCGTTCTCGATCGACAAGCGCACGACCGACAAGGCTTCGTGGCTGCACGTCAACAACGGCAAGCGATCGCTGGGCCTGGCGGTTCTGGGTGATGTGTCGGGTGGGATCGCGGTGGGCGTGAAGGATTTCTGGCAGAAGTATCCCGCTTCGCTGGAGATCAACGGCGCCGCTTCCGACGCTGGGGAAATGAAGATCTGGCTCTGGTCCCCCGACGCGCCGCAGCCGCTGGACATGCGGACCTACGACACGTACCCGCACGGCCTGAGCACCAACTACGAAGACTTCAAGGCCGGCTGGGGCACCGGCTACGGCATCGCCCACACAACCGACATGACGCTCTGGGCGTTTGGCGCGATTCCCGAAGACGCGGATGTAGTGAAAATGGCCAAGGCCGCCGCCGCCCCGCCGCAGCTTGTCTCGACTCCTGAATATTACCACTCCGTGCCGGCGCTGGGACGCTGGTCGCTCCCGGACCGATCCACACCGACATTGGCTTGGGTCGAAGAGCAGCTCGAACAGCTTTTCAACTTCTACCACGATCAGGTCGAAGAGCGGCACTGGTACGGCTTCTGGGATTTCGGCGATGTCATGCACAATTATGACTTCGGCCGCCACGACTGGCGCTACGACGTTGGCGGCTGGGCATGGGCCAATACCGAATTGATGCCGGACATGTTCCTCTGGTACACGTTCCTCCGCACCGGCCGCGCCGACGCCTACCGAATGGCCGAGGCGATGACGCGCCATACAAGCGAGGTGGACGCGTATCACATCGGGCCATTCGCGCCGATGGGCACGCGTCACAACGTGAACCACTGGGGCGATGGCGCCAAGCAGCCGCGCGCCAGCCACTCGATGCTCAAGCGCTACATGTACTACCTGTCCGGCGGGGACGAGCGGCTGGGCGATCTGATGCGCGAAGTGCTCGATGCCGACGTCACCTACGCGCAGTTGATCCGCTACAATGATGCGCACTACGAACCGACCGACGGTAACGGCGGCTTTCGGCGCTCCGGCAGCGTCGACGCGCCGACTCCTGCCGAACTCGCCGCCGCCGCGCCGGAGTTCCGCAGGAATTACCTCGCTCAGACATCCAACCAGACTTATTCCGACGGCCGTCCGATGGAAGGCCGCTATGCCAACATCTCGATGGGCAATGACTGGATGGCCTATTCGATCAACTGGGCGACCGAATGGGAACGCACCGGCGACGTCGTCTGGCGCGACCGGGTGATGGCGGGAATGAAGACGATCATCGCCAATTCCCAGGCAGGTGGTCGAGGAGCCGGTGGCGGCGGCAACTTCACGTACCTCTTCGGCGGGCCGGAAATCCAGTACGAGGAACAGTTGATGTTCGACTATCCGGAGTATTGGGAATACTTCACGAAGGTGATGGAATCCGGCGCCGTGGGCAACGGCAACAGCATGACCCCCGCGCGGTGCGCCGCGTACGTCGCGTGGATGCGCAAGAGTCAGGACTGGGGAAACCTGGCCTGGGACAAGCTTGTTGGCACTTCCCAGCCCACCGCCGGCGAGAAGGTGGCACAGCCGGCGCTGGTCAGCGGACCGGAAGTGCTGAATCCCGTTCACGATCCGAATTTCCTCGGCCGCTCCGCCGACTGGCAGTTGCATGGCGTTTCCAGTGTGCAATGGGCGCTGAATGCGATACAGACGATTGAATTTGCCAAGGCCTATTTGCCGGTCTGGGAACAGACTCGCCGGCAAAACGGCGGCGCGCTGGTCAGCCCGCTCAATGCTCAAGGCCGAGGCGGCCGCGGGGGTCGTGGCGGCGGACGAGGTGGTCGCGGCGCGGCGCCGGCAACTGCACCGGCGCCAGATCCTGCCGAACAATGAATTCTCCGAACCTGCTATAGATTTGCAGGAATGCCTTTGAGTTGGGTACATTATCGGTGCTCGTCAAGCGTTGTGCGCGATCTGGACAGCGAAAAACCCACCCGGTTGCGAGGAGGATCAATCGCGCATTTCGTCACCCGAAGTTTCATACATCAGAATGAGGGAAGCTCATGAACCGACCATGTTCATCGCCGCAGGCGCATCGCCTGTGCGCTGTTTTGCTGTTTACTGCGTTAATCGTTCAGTCCCCGCTCCAGGCACAGACCGCTCCAGCGCGGGATAGAATCTCGATCAATGCTGATTGGCGATTCACCAAAGATGATCCCGCCGATGCAGGCGACACGCTGCAATATGCCAAGATGAAGGAATGGATGATGGCCAGCGGCGAGGACCTCGTGAAAGATCCCGCCGCGCCCAAGCACGCGCGCCCCGAGGGAAATCCCGGCGCCAATGTCGCGTACACCCAGGCGAATTTCAATGACAGTTCCTGGCGGCAACTCAATCTTCCACATGATTGGGGCATCGAGGGGCCTTTCAATCCCACCGGCAATGGAGGCACCGGCAAGCTGCCGTTCTTCGGCGTAGGCTGGTATCGCAAACACTTGAGCATCCCCGCCTCCGATCAGGGAAAGCAAATCTATCTCGATATTGACGGAGCGATGTCCTATCCAAACGTCTGGCTCAATGGGCAGTACGTCGGCGGATGGGGATACGGATATTCGTCGTTTCGTCTGGACCTCACTCCTTATGTGAAGCCTGGCGGTGAGAATGTGCTGGCGATTCGTCTGGACAATCCGAACAATTCCTCGCGCTGGTATCCCGGCGGTGGAATTTATCGCAATGTGTGGCTGGTGAAGACTTCGCCGGTTCATGTCGGGCAATGGGGAACGTACCTGACCACGCCGGATGTGAGCACGACTTCCGCGACGGTTGATTTGAAGGTAACGGTTGATAATTCCTCCAAGACGGATGCGAACGTTTCGGTTCGCACCCAGGTTTTCCCGATCGACGTGAACGACCGCCGAACCGGTGGCGCGGTTACCTCGACGGATGCCGCGACGGTAAAGGTCGCGGCCGGCAAGAGCGAAACGGCTGCCACCAAGGCGAGCGTGTCCTCGCCAAAGCTCTGGAGCAATGCTTCGCCGAATCGATATGTCGCGGTAACAACCGTCGAGCAGGATGGCAAAGTCGTGGACTCCTACGAAACGACGTTCGGCATCCGCACGCTGAAGTTCGACCCGATCAAAGGATTGATGATCAATGGCGAGCCGATGAAGATGAACGGCGTTTGTGACCATTCTGATCTTGGCGCGCTGGGCACGATCGTCAATTACCGCGGCCTTCAGCGGCAGTTTGAAATCCTCAAGGAAATGGGCGGCAACGCGATCCGCACGAGCCATAACCCGCCAGCGCCCGAGCTGCTCGACATCGCCGACAAAATGGGCTTTGTGGTGATGGATGAGATGTTTGACTCCTGGGCGCGCCCGAAGACGGCTAATGGATATAACCTGCTGTTCCCGGATTGGTCGGAGAAGGATGCGCGAATGCTGGTCCATCGCGACCGCAATCACCCCAGCGTGATTATGTGGAGCATTGGCAATGAGATTCCCGAAGCGGATCAGCCCGCGGGGTTTGAAATCGCCAAGCGGCTTACCGCCCTCTGTCACGAGGAAGACCCTACCCGCGCGGTGACTTCTGCGCGGAACAGCTACAATTCCGGTTTCAACGGCTACCAGAACATCATGGACGTGTTCGGATTCAATTACCTCCGCAACGCATCCGACAATTTCCAGATGTACATTGCGTTTCATGAAGCCAATCCAAACAAGATGGTCTTCAGCACGGAAAGCGCTTCGACGATCAGCACGCGCGGCGCGTACGCATTCCCGCCGATGGATCAGTTTTACAACAAGAGCGGCGGCCTGACGGCAGATGGATTGCAGATGAGTTCCTACGATCTGTACGCCCCCGGCTGGGCCTGCCCGCCGGATTGGGAATGGAAGGCTGAGGATATGTCCGGCGTGGCGGCGGGCGAGTTTGTCTGGACTGGGTTTGATTATCTCGGTGAACCGACGCGCAATGGTGGTGGCGGTGGACGAGGCGGAGCACGCGGCGGCGCTCGCGGCGCAGCAGCGCCGGCAACCGCCCCAGCCGCCGTCGCAGGCGGCCCGGCTACCGCTCCGGCAGCCGGCGCCAGGCGCGGCGGCGCTGGCGGTGGTGGCTTTGGTGGCGGTGGCGGCAGTGCAACCCAGGCGCGAAGCTCTTACTTCGGCATTATCGATTTGGCCGGCTTCCCCAAGGATCGCTATTACCTTTATCAGTCTCGCTGGCGCCCCGATATGCCGATGGCCCACATCCTTCCCCACTGGAACTGGGACGACCGCATGGGCCAAGTCACTCCCGTTCATGTTTACACCTCCGGCGACGAAGGCGAATTGTTCCTCAATGGAAAATCTCTCGGCCGCCAAAAGAAAGGCCAATACGAATACCGCCTCCATTGGGACGACGTGAAATACGAGCCCGGCGAGCTCAAAGTCGTCACCTACAAAGGTGGAAAAGAGTGGGCCCAGCAAGTAGTCAAAACAACTGGCTTGGCAAGCAAGCTGACGGTCAAGCCGGATCGAGACAAGATCGCCGCCGACGGATCTGATCTGTCGTTCGTAACGGTTACCATCGCGGATAAAGACGGAGCGATGGTCCCGCGTTCGATGAACTCCCTCAAGTTCAACATCTCTGGCCCCGGAGAGATTGTCGCGGTGGACAATGGCGATCCGATGAGCTTCGAATCGTTCCAGTCCAAGCAGATGAACGCCTTCAATGGGATGTGCCTGGTCATCGTCCGCGCCAAGCCTGGTGAAACCGGACCGATCAAGCTCACTGTTCAATCGGATGGATTGACGGAGGGTCAAGCGACGATTACCGGACAGAAATAAACATGATCTTCACGGTGCATCTGCACAGAAGATTGAAATGACCGAACCTTTCTGTGTTGAGTAATTTTTCGATAGCTCATTGAGCCCCCGGTGAACACACCGGGGGTTTTTTACATCTCCGATCGAAAATACGATCAACCGCTCCCGCATATCAGTAACAACCTTCCGCTTCAGCGGTAATAAATGACGTCTCTTTGGAGCAGACACGTCCATCGTCGGAGGAGCTTTATGAACAAGTTTCTGATGCATTGCGCCCTTTGCATTTGCATGTTTTTTCTATTCGCTTCCACTGCCGCTGCCCAACGGCAAATGGAAAAGCTTGGCCGGGGGGTTGTTGCGATCAATCAGGGGGATGGCAAAGTCTTTGTAAGCTGGCGGATGTTCGGCACTGATCCGGACTCGATCGCATTTAATCTCTACCGCGCTACCGCCACCGGAGAGCCGACCAGGCTTAATCCCCAGCCTATTACTGGCGCTACCTGTTATGAAGATAGCGGCGTCGACCTGACCAAAGACAACAGCTATTTCGTCCGGGCTATCATCAATGGCCAGGAGCAAGAACCAAGCAAGTCTTTCCTGAGCAAGATCGCGGCGAACGCTCCAGCCAGACCCTATTTCTCGATTCCGCTTAAAACTCCTCAGGGATACACCCCCAATGATGCATCGGTAGGCGATCTCGATGGCGACGGCGAATATGAAATCGTCCTGCATCAAACCGGACGAAGCCAGGACAACGCCTACGCCGGTTTTACCGATGAGCCGATCCTTCAAGCCTACAAGATGGACGGTACACTGATGTGGTCGATCAACCTCGGAAAGAACATTCGCGAAGGCGCGCATTATACGCAGTTCATGGTTTATGACCTGGATGGCGACGGCAAAGCCGAGATCGTCTGCAAAACCGCCGACGGGACGACCGACGCGCTGGGCACCGTGATCGGCGATGCTAAGGCGGATTGGCGAAGCCCCGAAGGAACTTTCGTTCGCGTGCCTGATGGGGACGGATCTAAAGGCCATGTCATGCGCCCTGAAGGTCTCTCGCATGAAACGACCGGCTTGATCATGAACGGCCCGGAGTATCTCACCGTCTTCGACGGCGCCACGGGCAAAGCGCTGGCGACGACCAACTACATTCCCTCGCGCGGTAAATCCCAGGATTGGGGAGACGCTTATGAGAACCGGGCCGATCGCTTCATCGCATGTGTGGCCTATCTCGACGGCGTGCATCCCAGCGTGGTGATGTGCCGCGGTTATTACACCCGCGCGGTCCTCGTGGCGTGGGATTGGCGCGACGGAAAACTCACCCATCGCTGGACTTTCGACAGCGACGACGGCACGCCCGGCAACGATAAATATCGGGGGCAGGGAAACCATGGAATCAGCGTCGCCGATGTGGATGGCGACGGTAAGGACGAAATCCTCTACGGCTCGTGCTGTATCGACGACAACGGCAAAGGGCTCTGGTCCACCGGACTTGGGCATGGCGATGCGATGCATGTTTCGGATCTCGATCCGGATCGTCCGGGGCTGGAGATTTTCGGCATTCATGAAAAGCCCAAGCATGCCTATGGCGCCGAGATGCACGATGCACGGACAGGCCAGATCATCTGGGGTAAGCCCGGCGGGACCGAACCGGCGCCGGATATCGGGCGCGGCGTTGCGTTCGATATCGATCCGCGCTATCCCGGCTATGAGTGCTGGTGCAGCGGCGGCGGACCCATGGCGGCACTCTGGAGCGCTAAAGGCGAAGTCATTTCGCAAACCAAACCGCAATCGATGAACTTCGGCATCTGGTGGGATGGCGATCTGCTCCGCGAACTGCTCGATGGAAATCACATCGACAAATGGGATTGGATTCAGAGCAAAACCAATCGCATTCTCACTGCACAGAATTGCATGTCGGACAACGGCACTAAATCGAATCCGACAATCTCCGGCGACCTCTTCGGCGATTGGCGCGAAGAAGTCGTCTGGCGAACCGCGGACAATCAGGAGCTTCGCATTTATTCCACGACAATTCCCACTCAACATCGGCTCTACACTCTGATGCATGATCCCCAATATCGACTCGCGATCGCCTGGCAAAACGTCGCGTATAACCAGCCGCCCCATCCGAGTTTCTTTCTCGGAGAAGGAATGAAGCCGGCGCCAAAACCGAACATCACGACCGAGCGTGTGAAGTAATCGATCGCTCCGCACCACGGGCGGCTCGCGCGTTTCTCTTGTGCCATGGTCTTTCAGACCTATCGATCGAAGATCGATGAACCAAGAGCGAAGGATCTTGTAGGGTGTGCTTCAGCACACCACGTGGGCTAATGGTGTGCTGAAGCACACCCTACAGCGATCGATAGATCGATTCAGCAAGAACGGAGGTTCTTCTGTTTCTCTCAAGAGAAGTGAGCGCTGCGCTAGATAAATTCCTCTGGCCCCACGGCCCAAGCCATGAATCACCATGGCTCATCGGCTTTTCAGCCTGCGCCACGGCATTGGCGAGAGGTCTGTGCTGCGGCCACACCTAGATGTGATGTCTCACTCGCCTGGCTCTTCTCACTCAACTCCTTTTTATCGTGCAACTTATCCTCCTCTCTCACCTCGGTGGCTTCGTTTTTCATTTTCGATATCTCTTGCTCACTCTCCTGCTCATCCTCAGGATCGATCTCATCCAGATGATCCTTCAACTCAGCAGAATCAGTCAGATAAGGACAGCTCTTGCCATATCCTGGATCTTCTTTCATCAATTTCAGCCGAGTCAATCTCATCCTTTGCAGCTCTTTCATCGCTCTGAAGATCAGATTATCCAATCTCTGCTCCTGATGGGAGATCACTTCCATCTGCTTTTGAGTTACTGGATCTTCCAATCGATACAGCAGCGATCCACTGGCCTGGGGAAGCTGGCCATGGTTAATCTCTTCCAGCATCTGCTCGGCTTCCTCCAAGCTCATCGGAGCATCACGATCCTCCTCCTCTTCATCTACCTGATATTCGAACTCTTGCTCTGGATCAGATTCTTCTGGCTGATCGTAATAGCCTTCCTGATGTCGATGGATGATCTGTTGCAGTTGCCTCTCCCATTGATCGACGGTCTGGGCCAGGATCTGGGACTCAGCCAGTTGAATGCGCCTGAGCTTCCAGTTGGCACAGATGATCCGCTCGACCAGGATCAGCTCAGCTAAATCGATGGGACAAAGACTGGCCAGCAGACCTTCCCGCAGCAGATGAAAGTCTCGCAGGCTCTCTCCTGGAAGAACCAGTTCCTCAGAGAAAAGACCAAAGGTCATGGCATTGCGGCTGGATTTATCTTTTCCTGCTGGAGTCTTGGGTCCAGTCGATTTAAGCGCATTAAGCTGATTGGCCTTGAGCTTGGCGGGAGAGACAGAAGAGGGTGAAGCAGTAGCGCAGGACATGATTGATCCTCCTTTTAGCAGAAGTGAAGGGTTGTGCTTGCTCGCAGCGAATGGGCGAGCCTCTACCCTTAGCGGGCCTGTTGCGCGATCTGCGCGCAGGGCGCGCAACAGCTGAAGAGGAGATGAGGAATTGCTAGGAAATTGATGTAAAAATAAATGAAATCGGGAAAGATTGTCGTAAATGGTGTTGCGCGCCGTGCGCGCAGATCGCGCAACACCTCATTTTTTTAGAAGCTCATAGCGACCCATACATGACGTGGCGGTAGGTTAGATCTGTCTCTTGCATCCGTGATGAATTGCGGTTCAATTGAGTGCGGCGAGAGGGCAGTTCTTCGCGGCCATGTGTCGTTATCCTTTATCCGTCTATGGTGGAAATATGAAACGAATCGCTGGCGCTCTCCGGACGATTTTGTGCATCGCCGTTGTAGTCTTAAGCCGCCCCGCTCTGGCACAGCCAACGGCGGTGTATCTGGATACGAATCAGCCTATTGAAAAACGGATCGATGACCTGCTATCGCGCCTGACGCTGGAAGAGAAAGTCGCGCTCTGTCACGCGAATTCGATTTTCAATACGGCTGGAGTTCCGCGATTGGGGGTTCCTGAGCTGGCGATGGACGACGGGCCGATGGGAGTGCGCGAGGATGTTGGAAATGGGTTTGCGGTGCTGAACCGGCCGGATGATTTCGCCACCGCATTGCCATCTCCCATCGCGGTGGCCGCCACCTGGGACCCGAACATGGCGCTGCTGACGGGTCAGACGATCGGCGCCGAGGCGATGTATCGCGGAAAGCATGTCATGCTTGGCCCGGCGATCAACATCATGCGGACGCCGTTGTGCGGGAGAAACTTCGAATATTACGGAGAAGATCCCTACCTCGCCGGCGCTATTGCAACCGAATACATCAAGGGTTTGCAATCGCAAGGCGTAGCCGCATGCGTGAAACATTTCGCGTCCAACAACCAAGAGGTCCAGCGGAATTCGATCAATGTCGAGATGGACGAACGGACGCTGCGAGAGATTTATCTGCCCGCCTTCAAGGCCGCAGTGAAAGACGGCGGCGCGCTTGCGGTGATGGCGGCATATAACAAGTTTCGCGGAAATTATTGCGCGGAGAACGATTACCTGCTCAATAAAGTTCTCAAAGGCGAATGGGGATTCAAAGGGATCGTCGTTTCCGACTGGGGCGGCGTTCACAGCACCGACGGCGCCGCGCTGGGCGGGCTTGATGCCGAAATGGGAACCAGCTCGAACTACGACCGCTTTTACCTTGCGGCCCCGTTTCTGGAAGGACTTAAGAGCGGGAAATATCCGGTGTCACTCGTCGATGAAAAAGCCCGCAGGCATTTGTATGTCATGTTCAAGCTGAAGATGTTCGATCCTCCGCCTTCCACAAAGCAGGGATCGCTCAACACACCCGAGCATCACGAGGCGGCCCGCACGGTGGCCGAGCAGAGCATGGTGCTGCTGAAGAACGATCGAAATTTGCTGCCTCTGGATATCGGAAAAACTAAAACGATTGCGGTGATCGGCGCCAATTCCGTGCAGAAATTTACCCATAGCGGCTTTGGGGCGACGGTAAAAGCGACTTATGAAATAACCGCGCTGGATGGCATCACGAAATACGTCGGCGATCGCGCGAAAGTAACCACCGCAAATGGCTATGCGATGCCAAGCGGGCGCGGCGCGCGGGGACGCGGACGCGGCGCCCCGACACAACCTGCCGCTGCTGCCACGAATTCGGCCGATCCGCAGCTTCTCGATGCCGCTCTTGCGGTCGCCAAGACGGCCGATGTAGTCGTTTTTGTAGGCGGGCTTGGTCACGTTCGGGGCTACGACGATGAAGGCGGCGACAAAATCGATCTGAAACTCCCCGGCGGACAGGATGAACTCATCGCAAAGCTCATCGCCACCAACCCCAATACGATCGTCGTGCTTTGCGCGGGCAGCCCTGTCGAGATGCCCTGGCTTGCGCAAGCGCCGGCGGTCCTCCAAGCGTGGTATGGCGGGATGGAAGCTGGAAGTGCGCTGGCGCGGGTCCTGTTTGGCGATGTAAACCCTTGCGGCAAGCTTCCATGCACGTTTCCCAATGCCTTATCCGATTCGCCGGCGCACGCGCTAGGCGTCTATCCCGGCACCGGCGGAGTCGTCAAATACGAGGAAGGGCTGCTTGTCGGCTATCGCTGGTTTGATACCAAAAATATGACGCCGCTTTTGCCCTTCGGGCATGGCCTTTCTTACACGAAATTCGATTACTCAAATTTGAAGATTGTCCCCGCAGCCAACTCGCCGGACCGGCTGGTTACGCTGGAGTTCCAGATCAGCAACAGCGGCCCGCGCGATGGCTCAGAAGTTGCGCAAGTGTATGTCCAGGACCTCCAGTCGAGTCTTATGCGCCCGCTAAAGGAGCTCAAGGCGTTTCGTAAGGTGTTCCTTAAGGCCGGGGAAAAGCAGACGATTTCGATCCCGCTGGATCGCACCGCGTTTTCTTATTTCGAACCCGACAAGCGCGGCTGGCTCGCCGAAGCCGGAGATTTTAAGCTTCTCGTCGGCAGTTCCTCGCGGGATATCCGTCTTGATGGGAACTACAAACTGGCGGAATCGATTTTCGACGAAAAGCCTTGAACGAAACGAGATCAGAACATACGGAAGGATTCATCATGAAACGATGTTTCGTCCCCTTCCTTTGCATCCTGCTGCTTGGCTCGACCAAATCCTCTGCGGCGGATGAGGCGCTTGCTAAGCAGTTCAATGGCGCAACTCCCCTGGAATGGTCGGTCCGGATGGCCAATTCCGAAATCCAGCGCCGCGGCGATAGCCTGGCTTATCGCGCCGGTGTAGCAGCGAAGTGGGATTACACCGCCGGCTTATTTGCGCTGGCAGTTCTTAAGCTCGATCAGCAGTCACACGATCCGCGATATTTTTCATTCGCTGAAAAAGCGATCGGCTCGTTCATTGATTCCAATGGAACAATCCAAGGCTACAAAGTTGAGGATTACAGCCTGGATAATATCAATCCGGGCAAAACCGCCCTTTCGCTGTGGCAACTGACCAAAGACGATCGGTATCGAAAGGCCGCCGAATCGCTTCGCAAGCAGTTTGACAAGCAACCGCGTACGATCGAAGGCGGCTTCTGGCACAAGCAGCGATATCCAAACCAGATGTGGCTCGATGGCCTCTATATGGGCGGGCCGTTTCTTGCGGAATATGGCAGGCTGTACAACGAGCCGGCGGATTTTGATGAGGTCGCCAAGCAGTTTCGGCTCGTCGCGGAACATACTTATGATCCGAAAACCGGGCTCTTCTGTCATGGATGGGATTCAAGCAAACAGCAGGACTGGGCGAACAAATTAACCGGCACATCCCCAAATTTCTGGGGCCGCGCCATCGGATGGTTTGGAATGGCGATGGTTGATGTGCTCGATTTTCTGCCGGCCGATCATCCCGCTCGTCCGGAAATTATTTCCTGGCTCGACAAGCTTTGCAGCGGCATCACCAAATATCAGGACCCCGCCAGTGGCCTCTGGTATCAGGTGATCGACCAGGGAGATCGAAAAGGCAACTACCTCGAAGCGACCGCCTCGGCGATGTATGTCTACACATTGGCCAAGGCAATCAACAAAGGCTACGTCCCGCGCGATAAATATCTTACGGTGGCGGTGAATGGCTACAAAGGAATTATCAGCAAGCTGATTCAGGTCGGCCCAGGCAACGCAATCACGCTCACGCAATGCTGCTCGGTCGCCGGCCTGGGCTATGGCCGCGACGGAAGCTTCGCATATTACGTCGGCGAACCGATCGTCAACAACGATTTAAAAGGCGTGGGGCCATTCATCCTGGCGGGGATTGAGCTTCAATCGCTGTTTCATCTTCCGATCCAAATGAATCCGTAAACGCAGGGACACAAACATTTTCACCCTTCATGCAAATTTGTGAAAGTGCATTGCCGCACCTGCCGTCAGTAGGCTGTTGCGATTCATATCTTCGGATTAATTCTCCGTGATCAGGTGCTCACCTGTACTTCCGGCGAGCCGCAACACGCAAAGCATGGAAGGAGGCTTTCATGCGCTTTGCCAATAGCTTAGGGGTTCGTCGCGCACGAGTTGCCTTTCCTGTGATTTGTTTTACGCTCGGCCCGCTCCTGGCCGCGCAATCCTACGGTGCTAGAGTAATTTATCAGTGGGAATGGATCGACCCACTCAAACCGCAACTTGGAACGCGGCGATCATCTACATTTTGCCTGGATGGTCGCTGGGTGGAAACGGAGCCAGTTCCCGAGTTAGCCGGAAAGGACCTTACAAAAGCATTTCTCGTCAATGCAAATCTGGATCGAGGTCAGGCAGTATCCGTGAGATTTGTGAATGCCGATTTGACCAAAGCGAGCTTTGTTAATGTTGACTTGTCTCAAGCGAATCTGCTTAATGCCAATCTGTCCAACGCCAATCTGACCGGTGCACGCCTGAGCTTTGCCACGCTTACTGGCGCGAATTTGACCGGTGCCACCATTACTGGGGCTGGATTCATTGGCGTCAGTGGCTTCACCTCCGCGCAACTTTATTCGACTGACAGCTATAAAAAGCAGACGTTGACAAATTTGAGGCTGAACGGTCTTGATTTGCGAGGGTGGGATTTTTCCAACCAGAATCTTGGGTCCACTGTATTTTCCACTGCTTATATCGCATCTGCGAGTTTTGCGAATGCATCTATCAATTTCACAAGCTTTGATAAGACAAATCTCACCCAGCAGCAGCTTTCCAGTACCGCGAGCTATAGAGCGCATGATCTTCACGGGATCAGCCTGGCATTGAATAGTCTGTACGGCTGGGATTTTTCGAATCAGAATCTATCGTCCGCGAATTTCCTCGCGGCGAATTTGACAAATGCAAACTTTTCCAATGCGGTGATCAGTGGTGCCGATTTTTCCACGTTACCGGGAAACATGGGGATTTCTTATGACCAATTTCGCAGTACTGCTAACTTTCGCAATAGAGATTTAAAACACGTCAAGTTGGTATTTAACGATTTGAGCGGGTGGGACCTTTCAAACATGGATCTCACCGCTGCCGATTTCTCGACGGCCGATCTCAGCAGGGCCACTTTGACCGGATCGACCATTCTCGCCGCGAGCTTGGGCAACATTACCCGCTTCGGATTTACTCCGAGTCAATTCTACAGCACGGCCAGCTATCAGACCAGAAAGCTCGGCGGCATCCAACTCTTCATGGATGACCTGACGGATTGGGATTTTTCAAATCTTGATCTCACTTCCGCGGACTTCCACGAAGCAAATCTGACTCATGCCAGATTTGATGGCGCAATCATCCGCGGAGCGAGTTTTCGCCAAACAACGCAAACGGGTTTTACAGCTCAACAGCTTTATCGTACTGCCAATTATCTCGCTGGCGACCTTCGATCGATCGATTTGCAAGATAACAGCTTGAGAGATTGGAGTTTCTCCAATCAGAATCTGACCGGAGCAAAATTTCGCGGCTCTGATCTGACAGGAGCTGACTTTACTGGCGCTTTATTGGTCAATACGCAACTGGCCAGTTGCGATCTAACCGACGCGGATTTTACCGGGGCTGATCTGCGCGGCTGCGACATTATTCTCAGGCCGCAAAATGCGATTCTTCCTGATGGAACAATCAATAAGCTGAACCTGAAGAGTGGGAAAACGCTTTCGCTACATGATTCAAACCCACTTGTGGCCGACTCCCTATCCGCAGCAACCTCACTGTTGGCATCTGCGTCTGAATCTGAACCGATTACGACTGCGTCCACATTTTCAGTCGTTACCGCCGCAACCACCCCACCACCTGTTAATCCCAAAGGAATCCGGGTCCTTGGCAAAATGCACGTCGATCCCGGTGGGAGGCTTGCAGTTTTCTTCGACGATGCAACATGGGATTCAACGCTTCGATTCGATAAAGGTATTTCCGTCGAGTTAGGCGGCAATCTCATGCTCGGGTTTGAAGAACACACGGATCCGAGCAGGTTCACTCATACAAGTTGGCGGCTGTTCGACTGGACTGGCGTCTATCCTTTTGGCCAGTTTGACATTCTTAGCTCTGATCCCAATTTGCACTGGGACGTGAGCAAACTCTACTCGACAGGAGTCGTAACTCTTGTAGCTGTCCCGGAGCCATCACTCATGGTCGGTGCGATGACCGCATTTGCTATGGTCGTGGCTGCGCGCACAACGAATCGGCGGCGCTAACATCAGTGGTGGTAGCGGAAATAAGAGTTACAATTCCCCGAATACAGGTGAGAAATCCAACTTTCGGGGCAAATATGATAAAAACCGCACGTCTTCGCGGTAGCTTCTTACTATTTAATCTGCTTCTTGCAACGCTCGGCGCGGATCGTCCGACGACAGTGCCAGTAGCTTGGAACGCCGACGCCATTCTTGCGCGAATCAAAGCTCCGACTTTTCCCGATCGGCAATTTCTCATCACCAATTACGGTGCCGTCGCGGGGCGCGAAAGGGATGCTTCAGAGGCGATTGGAAAGGCGATCGATGAATGCAATGCCGCGGGAGGTGGGCATGTGGTTATTCCGGCCGGGGAGTATTTGACCGGGCCGATTCATTTGAAAAGCAATGTCGATCTGCATCTGGAAAGTGGCGCGACGCTGCTGTTTAAGACTGATCCGAAAGCTTATTTACCGGTGGTCCTGACTCGATACGAAGGGCAGGAGTTTTACAGCTATTCGCCGCTGATTTATGCGCTGGATCAGGAGAATATTTCTGTCAGTGGGTCGGGCGTGCTCGATGGACAGGCGGATCAGACGAATTGGTGGAGTTGGGTACGCACTCCCTCTTCGCGGGCAAAGCTCACTCAACTGGTGGAACAGAATGTCCCCGTTGAGCAGCGCCAATTCGGCGAAGGCAGCTTCATGCGGCCTAACTTTATCCAGCCCTACCGCTGCCGGAATGTGATGATTGAAGGCGTGTCGATCCGCCGCTCGCCAATGTGGGAAGTCAACCCGGTGCTGTGCACTAATGTGATCGTTCGCGGGCTCAATATCATGTCGCATGGCCCAAACAATGACGGCTGCGATCCGGAATCGTGCAAGGATGTGCTGATCGAAGATTGCCTTTTCGATACCGGCGACGATTGCATCGCGATTAAGTCGGGCCGGAACAATGATGGGCGGCGCGTTGCAACGGCGGCGGAAAATATCGTCATCCGCCGCTGCACGATGAAAGACGGTCATGGCGGCGTTACGATCGGCAGCGAGATTTCGGGGTCCTGTCGAAATGTTTTCGTCGAAGACTGCAACATGGACAGCGCTAATCTGGATCGTGTCCTGCGCCTCAAATCGAACCTTATTCGCGGCGGCATCATTGAGAATGTGTACATGCGGAATATCAATGTGGGTCGCGTCGCCAGCGCCGTTCTTCAGATTGATTTTGTGTATGAAGGCAACCCCCAAGGCGCGTTTAAACCCATCGCCCGCAATATTACGATGGAGCATATCACCGTCCGCCAGACGCCTCGCGTGCTCGATGTGGTTGGTGCGGTTGGGTCGGAAATCAACAATATCCGTATCGTCAATTCAACGTTCGAGCAGGTTCAACGGGCTGACGTCGTTCGCGATGCGCAGGATGTTCAACTGGTGGATTGCAAGGTGCAGCGCGTTCCCTAAGCAAACAATACCTGCCCATTTTCGGCTTTGTTTGACCAGGGCGGTAAAGTAAAATCCTCCCTCGCGGGGTTTGATTTGGCGATCGCAGGGTTTGTATGCCGCAAGTCGCGCTGGAAGAAGCTTTGCAAATGGCACTGCGGCATCACCAGGCCGGCCAGCTTGGGGAAGCGGAGCAGCTGTACCGGCAGATATTGAGCCGGCAACCGCAAAATGCACAGGCGCTGCATCTGCTGGGGGTGCTGGCGCATCAGAGCAATCGCAATGAGCAGGCAATCGAATTCATTCAAAAAGCGATTGACGCGCAGCCCGATTTTCCAGAAGCGTATAACAATCTCGGATTGATCCTGCACCGCAGCGGACAAACCAAGGCCGCCATTGCCGCGCTGCGCCGGGCAGTGGAGCTTGGGCCCAAGTCAGCATTTGCGATGGCGAATCTCGGCGATGCACTTCGCGCGGATGGACAAATCGATGAAGCGATCGCTACATGCCGGAAAGCGGTCGCGCTGAAGCCGGATCATGCCGAAGCCTACAACAATCTGGGAAACGCTTTAAGCGATCGGGGTCAGCTCAATGAAGCGATCGCGGCCTACTCGCGGGCAATTGCGCTCGATCAAACCTGCGCGGAGGCACATAACAATCTGGGAATCGCGTTGGACCTGCGCGGACAGTGCGAAGATGCGATCTCGTCATATCGAGCGGCATTGACACTGCGGCCTGATTATGTGCAAGCCTGGAATAACCTGGGAGCCGCGCTGCAAGAAAAAGGCGATATTGAGAATGCCATCGCCGCGTTTCGCAAGGCGATATTGCACAAGCCTGATTACGCCGCGGCGCATCGAAATCTCGGGGCGGTGCTAAGACGCGTCGGAAAGGTTACCGAAGCGACCGAGGCGCTGCGCCGAGCAATCGCGGCGGACCCGCAGCTTGTCGAGGCACGCAAGGATCTGATCGACTGTCTCGACCATCGAGGGCAACACATTGAAGCGATAGAAGCGATACGGAAGCTCCTCGAGATTCGCCCCGACGACGCAGCAATTCACAGTAGCCTGATCCACGCACTGCTTTACGATCCTAACGCGGATGACCAGGTGCTTGCGGCTGAAACTGCACGATGGGCCAATCGCCACACGCCGGCGGGCGCGGGGCAACAACTCAGATATGAGAATCAACCCAACCCCGAGCGGCGATTGCGGATTGGCTACCTTTTTGCCGATCCCCCGCGTCATCTTGAGGCGGTGCTGGCACATCATGATCGCGATCGGTTTGAGGTCTTCGCATATAGCAACGTACAAGCACTGGACCCGGAAATCCGGCACATGCAGCGCCATGCCGACCACTGGCGGCGGATCGCGGGGCGCACGGATGAAGAAGTCTGCGGGACGATTCGCCGCGATGGCATCGACATCCTTGTGGAAATGAGCGGCCACGCTCCGCATAACCGGCTGCTCGTGTCGGCGCAAAGACCGGCGCCGGTGCAGGTGGCTTATCTCGCGCCTGGATTGGATGCAGGAATAGCGGGCATCGATTATCGCATCACGGATGCATTTATTGATCCGCCTAAGGCCGAGCACGAACAAGGGCACGCGGAGGATCTCATCCGTTTACCGCACAGTTTGTGGTGCTATGTTCCACCGGTGTCGCAAATACCGACTTCTCCGCTTCCGGCAACGCAGCCGGGGCATGTCACATTTGCCGCCATTGGCAAACTGGTGCAGATGAACCTGGCGTCGATTGAACTCTGGTCCGAGCTTCTTGGCCGATTGCCCCATTCGAGAATGCTGCTGCTGATCCTTGGAGACGGCGGCGCAGATGAAGCGTTACGCGGCCAGTTTGCTTCGCGCGGCGTTTCATCTTCCCGTCTTCAAGTCATTGGCGGCACATCGCGTGATCAACATCTGGCGCTGTGTGGTCAGATCGACATTATGCTTGACACGACTCCTTACAACGGACAATTAACGAGCCTCGACTCGCTCTGGATGGGCGTGCCGCTCGTCACTCTGCGGGGGCGCACCGCCGCCGGACGCACGGGCGCGAGTTTGCTTAGCAATTTGGAGATGAATGAATTCATTGCCAGCTCTACAGACGACTATATTAATGGTGCTCGAGCGCTCGCGATGGATCTGCCCAGGCTAGACAAAATCCGCGGCTCGCTACGGCAGCAAATGCTGGAGTCGCCTCTGCTTGATACTCGTGGCTATACACGTGACTTGGAAAGCGCCTTTCGAACAATCTGGCAGCGCTGGTGCGGTGGAACCCCATCAGGTCTTCAAAAGAGGGGAGTGACCCGCAACTTGCCTCTGTGAGTGTATTTTCACTTCTGAAGGGACCGTACATGGAGCCGTGCGTCATTCAATTTCATGCCATCGAGAAAGATTTCCTTCCCCCACCCTACCCAGCGAGCAAAGCGATTCCCGAATGGTTTAAGAACATGCCGGCTGACATTCAGAACCCGCAGGCCGAGCAGTTTGCAACTGTGAAGCAGTGCCCGCCCTTTCTCGATGCGATGAGTAGCGGATACATCATCCCGCTGAGCGGAGATGTTCACTTCACCATGGACAGCAACGGAAATCTGACCTGCGAAACCCCAGACTTCCAGGCCGGTATTGCGGGTCATCCCTCCGCGCAAGTAACCGGCACGCCTTGGGCGTCGCTGCCGATCGTGAAATTCCTCAATCCCTGGCTTGTGATTACCCCGCCCGGTTATTCGACGCTTTTCCTCTCGCCACTGAACCGCGTCCCGATTCCATTCACCATTTTTGCCGGTGTAGTCGAGACCGACAATCTCTATCGCGAAGTCAACTTCCCCGCCGCATGTACGATGGCTCGGGGCAGCCGTTACAGTCTCCAGCGAGGCACGCCACTCGTGCAGGCGATTCCATTTAAGCGCGAAGATTGGCAATCGCAAATCCACCAGGCCGACGCCAAACGCCTGAGCGAAATTCAACGTCAGATCAGCAGCACGCCCAACGTCTATCGCGATTGGTTCTATGAGAAGAAGACTTACGGCTGATGCTTCACGAATGTTATCGCGGTCAGCTGATGAAGGGGTGGATTACTGAATTGCGAAGGACTATCCTCTCCGGCCCGCATGAGTAATGAGCCGAACAAAGTGATCTATTCGATGATTGGGGTCACCAAGCGCTATGACCGCAAGGTGGTGCTCCAGGACATCTATCTTTCATATTTTTCTTTCCAGCACAGTGGGATCCGAAGCTTGGAATTCACGTGACTTGAAGTCGCGGC
>JADMIO011721398.1_pt1 | contig 97281 bp, 91 predicted proteins | sample 8958161 | NCBI WGS metagenome assembly JADMIO01 (sample SAMN16585339, study PRJNA669376) | soil metagenome | isolation source: Crop rotation soil | place: USA: Cullars Rotation, Alabama | collected 2011
CGCGACAACTTGTCCACGTGGAATTCTAAGCTTAGGATCCCAATGTGCTGGAAAGGTTCGGTCAAACAGCAGTTGCTGCGATAAGTTTACATGTATTTTTATTTTCCGCGGAGATGAGGGTGCCGGGCAATTAAATACCCGATTAATGTTCCGTGACGAGGAGATCAAACTATCAATGGAGAAATGTCAATATTGTGAAGATAGCGGTCTAGCTGCGATACGGCTACAAATGCACGGCTACCACAAAGCGTTCCATCCGTTTTAGAGATTACTTCTACATAAAATGAATTTACCTGGTAAAGTTTGAAGTCGTAGTATTTGTTTGATGAGGAGGCAACCAGTACGCCAGCTTTCTCCAATATGAAACTTCTTCTTTCTTCCGCGAGACTATTATATTGGGTCAGGGTCATAGCAAAATCAATTAGTTGGTAGATTAGGGTTTTACAAACTTAAGATGATTGATTTGTGTAATAAATACTCAAAAGCGAGTATATATTAGTAATTATCTTCTTTTGATATTGAATTTGCAGTTAGTGCAGTTATGCAGGAATATTTTTGTGAGTTAGTATAACCTGCATTGCTGTTGTAAATATAAGGGAACTGTTTTTGAAAACATAGCGTGATTTAACGGTATTTTTTTCCACGTAGCGGGTAAAAGTAAAATATCATCGCTGAAATAATTATTTAATTTAATTTGATTTTACAATGGTTTATTTTTTTCTTCAACGTATATACGAAATAAAAAAGCCCGTAAGAAAAACGGGCTTGATCAGTTAATAATTTTGGTTTATTTCTCCTTTTCAATTTCAATTTCAAAACTTTCCTGCCTGAAATACTTTTGATATTTTTCAGTTACGTTATGCGGTTGCCTGTTACCGTTAATAAAAAGCTCCTTGTTTTTATACTCGATCTTAAATCCATTTTCTGAACTGATCAGTCCATCTTTTTCCATTTCCGTGAACATTGATTTCAGATCCTTTAATTCCTGTTTCGCATTTGCCATTTCTTTTTTTGCTTCGCTCATTACTTTGTCGATGTCGATCTTTTTTATTTCTGCCCTGGTTTTTTCAAGTTCGGCTTTTGCATTTTCCAGTTCTTTTTTTATTTCATCCTCGTTGATATTCTTCAATTCAATCTTTGCTTTTTCAAGTTCTTCACCTGCTTCTTTGAGTGCGGCTGAAATTTCAGCGTTGTTTTTATCCCAGTCAACTTCTTTAAGTGACAATTTAACGTCCGCCATGATCTTATCGAGGTTCACTTTGTTTAATGCCAGTTCCGCTTCCCGCATTATTTTATCCATGTCCACGGCCTTCAATGAAAGTTCTACCTGTTGTTGAATTTCATCGATATTGATCTTTTTGATTTCCTCGCCGATGCCAATGATCTCATTATCGAGATTTTCGCTTAAGCGGTCGAATTCCTTCATGGTCATTTTCTCACTGCCTTTTTTCATGGGAACCGTATCCTTATGTTGGGGCTGCTCATTAAGGATCTGGTTTACGAAGGGAGTATCTGCAAAGGATAACATTACAACTCCGAATACAAGGCATAGCATGATGCTGCCTGCGGCTTGTTTGTGTTTTACAAAAAATTGTTTCATGGCTTTACTTTTAGATTTAAAAAATACTATTGGCCGACAAAGTACGATACTTTTCGTTGTTTAATTGTCCCCAGTGCCCTTTTAATAAAACTTTTGCAATTCAGGAAATTCCTAAAAACCAGCCCTTTGTGCCTTCAGGGATTGGGGCGCCTCAATTTTGGAAAAAAAACGAATTATTAATAATTTTACTGGCTTGCACATTTATCAATCAAAACAATATTATGAAACAATTTCACAAACTCTTTTTTACGATTTTGTTTGTTTTTGCGGCCTGTCTTACCATGCATGCCCAAAATCGTTTTTTTACAGACGCAGTTGAAAGCAACATAAAAGCCGGGAATGGCAAACGAACGATCATTCCACAGAAATACCGCCCGGTATCTGTCAACAGCACCCAGTTAAAAACGTTCCTTTGGTCATTGCCATCGGAAAAAAAACTGGCTAACAGGAAACAGGCACCTGTGATAGAATTACCGTCGCCCGATGGAAATACAGCAAGGTTCCGTGTGTGGGAAAGCAGTATCCAGGAACCAGCACTGGAAGCAAAATTTCCGGAGATAAGGACTTTCCTTGGCCAGGGAATTGATGATCCTTATGCAACCATCCGTTTTGATTATACAGATTTTGGATTTCATGCCCAGGTGCTAACCGTTAACGGCAGTTACTCAATTGATCCCTATGCACGTGGCGATGTAAACAATTATATCAGTTATTATCGCAAAGACAATCAACGCCAGAGTTCATGGACCTGCGAATTCAATGATGAAGATGCCGCAAGGACTGCAGCGGAAAATATCGTTGCTGCTACAGGACCGTGCAGGGGTGAACAATTGTACACTTACCGCCTTGCAGTAGCCTGTACAGGAGAATACGCGGTTGCTGTTGGAGGAACTACTGCGGCTTTATTACACAGCGCAATTGTGACTACGGTTAACCGTGTGGTTGGTGTTTATGAAAATGAAGTTGCTGTAAGAATGATATTGGTTGCCAATAATAACCTGGTTGAATTCCTATCAGCTGCAACAGATCCTTTCACAGGTAATAATAATGCCGGTACGCTTATCAATGAAAGCCAGACGGTAATAACAAACGCGATCGGCTCGGCAAACTTCGATATAGGGCATACATTCAGTACCGGTGGGGGCGGGCTTGCAGGACTTGGAGTTGTTTGTAAAACAACGCAGAAAGCCAGGGGCATTACCGGTAGTCCAAGCCCGGTAGGTGATGATTATGATATTGATTATGTAGCGCATGAAATGGGACACCAGTTTGGAGGCAACCATACGTTCAATAGCACCACTTCCAATTGCGGCGGTGGTAACCGCAATGCTGCCACGGCTTACGAGGTCGGTAGCGGTACAAGTATACAGGCCTATGCAGGTATTTGCGGAACCGATGATATTCAACCGCATAGTGATCCTCATTTTCACACGGTTAGCTTTGATGAGATCAGCAATTACCTGGAATCAGCTTCCGGCGGTGCCAGTTGCCGGGTTGTATCGGCTACGGGAAATACATTGCCGCAAATTACTTCAATGGGCGCTACCAATTTAAATATACCTGTAAGCACTCCATTCACTTTAACGGCAACTGCAACTGATGCCGATGGCGATGCACTTACTTATTGCTGGGAAGAATGGGACCTTGGCCCGGGTGGTGCTTGGAACTCCGGTGCAGCAAGCACCACGGCTCCTTTGTTCAAATCACGTCTGCCGAAAACATCCGGGAGCAGGACATTCCCTGACCCGTTAAGGATAGCGGCCAATTACCTGCCTGCCACGCCTCCTGCGGTGATGAACGGCCTGAAAGGTGAAACCCTTCCAACTGTTGCACGTGCGATGAAATTCAGGTTAACGGTTAGGGATAATCGTGCTGGTGGTGGTGGTGTTGTTACCGGTGGCAATGGTTGCCAGGCAGGCTTCGACGGCGTATTCCAGGTGAATACGATTGCGGGTTCGCCTTTCGCCGTGACTGTTCCCAATGGTGGTGAAAGTTATGCAGGAGGAAGTACGCAAACAATCACCTGGAACGTAGTGGGTACAAATGCTGCACCTTTCAATGTTGCCAATGTGAAAATAACATTATCGACAGATGGCGGCCTCACCTTCCCTACTGTAATAAGCGCCAGTACGGCCAATGACGGAACAGAAGCGCTCACCATTCCTTCTATTGCCACTACTACCGCAAGGGTAAAAGTGGAAGCGATAGACAATGTGTTCTTTGATATTTCCAATGCCAATTTTACCATTACAGCGCCTGCACAGAACTTTACCTTTAACAGCGCTGCACCGGCAAGTGTAAGTTGTGGAACTGCTACTGCATCTATCACACTCGGTACAACTGCCAGCGGGGGATTCTCTACACCGATCAACTTAACTGCATCCGGTAATCCGGCAGGAACAACGGTAGGCTTTACCAGCAACCCGCTTACTCCAGGCAACAGCACTACCGTGACATTAAACAATACAAATACACTCGCACCGGGTGATTATAATGTAACGGTTACGGGTGTGGCAGGAGCAGTTACTCAAAACAGTATATTGACTTTCACAATCACTCCTGTTCCTCCATCCATAACCACACAACCCGCAGCAGCAACTGTTTGTTCAGGCAGTAATGCAATCTTCACTGTTGCAGCAGGCGGTACCGGGCTTAGCTATCAATGGCAGGTAAGCACAGATGGTGGTACGAGCTTTTCAAATATCAGCGGGGCAACTTCGGCCTCCTATACCGCAACAGCCGTAACAGGAACCATGAACAATAACCAATACCATGTTATTGTTTCTACGCTGTGTGGTTCAACAACCAGCAGCAACGTACTATTAACAGTTAATGATGCTACTGCGATAACAACACAACCTGCAGCTTCTGCAGTTTGTGCAGGCACCAATACAACATTTACCGTACAGTCAAGCGGCACTAACCTTGGGTATTCATGGCAGGTAAGTACCGCTGGTTGTGCTGGTCCATGGGCACCACTCGGTATTTCAACACCAACACTTACTCTAACAAATGTGACGCTGGCACAGGACGGCTATGCGTACCAGGTAGTGATTACCGGTACCTGCGCTCCCACATCAATTACATCCAATTGTGCCGTACTTACAGTGACAGGTACGGTTAACATTGCTACACAACCTGTAAGTGTTACTGCTTGTAGCGGAACAAACGCTGTATTCACAGTTGCAGCGAGTGGTTCGGGTGTAAATTATCAATGGCAGGTAAGTACTGACGGTGGCGCAACATTCAATGACATGGCAGGTGAAACGAATGCCACGCTCACAATCCCGGCTGTAACGGTGGGGCTTAGTGGCAACCAATACCAGGTAATATTGTCTAATGCGGCATGTGCTACGCCGGCGACTTCCAATGCCGTTACACTTACTGTAAATGCAAGCCCCTCGGTTACTACCGATCCAACGGATCTAAGTGTTTGTCCTGGCGACAATGCCGTATTTACCGGTGCGGGTGCAGGAACAAATTCCAGCCTGCAGTGGCAGGTAAGTACAGATGGCGGCGCAACCTTCAACGATATTGCGGGTGAAACAAATGCAACGCTTACAATCACCGGCGTAACGGCTGCCGTAAACAATAACCAGTACCATCTCGTAGTAAGTGGCACATGTACGCCTTCTGCAGTTTCGGCCAATGCAACATTAACAGTATTTGATCCAACAGCGATCAGTACGCAGCCAACTGCGCAGTCAGGATGTTCAGGTTCTGATGTTACTATTTCAGCTACCGCAACCGGTTCGGGACTTGCGTACCAATGGCAGGTAAGCACTGATGGTGGTACAACTTTTACGGATATTCCAGGTGAGACAAATGCGGATCTTAATCTCAGCTCCATTGCAGACGCTATGAACAATAACATATATCATGTAGTGGTGACCGGTTGTACTGTTGTTACATCGGCGAACGCAGCATTAACTGTTAACCCACTACCGGTAATAGATTTAACGGCAGCACCTTACCTGAACATAACTGCTACAACTACGACAACGCTAACGGCATCATCAACACCTGCTGCGTCGGGCTATGCGTGGTATTTGAATAACAGCCTCGTGCCTTCTGCAACATCAAATACCCTTGAAGTTGCACATGCAGACACGGGCTCTTACTACGTTATCGCAACAGATGCAAATGGCTGCAGCAATAAGTCCAATACCGTGACTATCGGTGATTCTGCAATAAGCTTCACTTTCATTTATCCAAATCCAAATAACGGATTCTTCCATGTAAGATTTGCCGGTGTGCCTTATAACGGCAAACCGCGTTATATTACTTTATTTGACGGTAAAGGATCACGCGTGTACTCGAAAGCGTATTACCCTACGGTTTCTTATGAAGCAATGGAGGTTCGGGTTATGGGATTGAGCAAGGGCGTTTATGCCCTGGTACTTTCCGACAGCGAAGGAAATAACCTGGCTACGGGCAAAGTGCTGATTCAATAAACGAAGACTTTAAATTTTATAAAGCTGTTCCCGGTTAAGGGAACAGCTTTTTTGTTTAATAAACATATCGGTAGGTCGGGAATTCCTTAAAAAAGTCCGGTTGCCCCCTATCACTTCTATTTTTTAAATTTGGCATAAATACATATTCTATGGCTGAAATATCTATAAGATTAGTTACCGGGGCTGACCTTCCCGAACTCCAACGAATAAGCCAGGAAACTTTCCAGGATGCTTTTGCGGCCTCCAATACTGCTGAAAATATGAAGTTATACGAAGAAAAAGCGTTTAGCCGTGAACAGTTGCTGGATGAAATTAATAACCCCGAATCAACATTTTACTTTGCCGTGACAGATGGCCTGGTGGCCGGCTATTTAAAACTCAATACCGGTAAGGCACAGGGTGATTTGCAGGACCAGAACAGCCTCGAACTGGCAAGGATATACGTAAGAAAAGAGTTCCAGGGCCAGCGTATCGGTCAGCAGTTGCTGGATAAGACGATAGCTGTTGCAAGAGAGAAAAACGTTGATTTTGCATGGCTGGGTGTATGGGAACTAAACCCGGGCGCCATCCGCTTTTACGAAAGAAACGGGTTTAAAAAATTCTCCACTCACTTCTTCATGCTCGGAAGCGATCGGCAAACCGATATATTGATGAAGCTTGTAATTAATTCCTAATATAACAAAATAAAGCGGATTACACCGATATTTTGAGGGTTTTTAAAGTTTCAACTTCAATTTTTTTTTAATTTTTCTATTTATATTTACGCCTTCATTAAAATTTAACAAAACATAATTGCATGAAAAAAGCTTTACTACTATCGCTGTTATTTGCATTATTTACATCACTGGGGTTTTCACAAGCAGGCAAATACTGGTCTGTTAACAGTGAAGACCGTGGTAAAATCACTAAATACAAAGCAGTATCAAGATTGTCTTTTCCAAAGGAGTTCAGATTGTTTAACCTGGATATAGCTCCCTTGAAACAGGTATTATTTTCTGTTGTTGATAATTCGGCCCAACATTCAACAATCATTACCTTACCAAATGCTGAGGGAAATTTTGAGCAGTTCGAAGTATTCGAAGCTTCAAATTTTGAACCTGCGTTGCAGGCCCGTTTTCCACAGATCAGGGCTTTTTCCGGAAAAGGTATCACCGACAGGTCCGCAACACTTAAAATAAGCCTTTCTCCACAAGGAATCCAGACAATGGTTTTCAGGACAGAAAAAGAAAATGAATTTATCGAAGCTTATTCACAGGATCGTACTGTATACGCAGTGTTTAATTCTTACAGGACTCCCGGACAATTACCCTGGACCTGCTCTACAGAAGATAAACAAACTGCCAATGAATTGAGTACGCAAATCGCCAATTCCGGCAGGTTATTGAGCAATACCGGTGAATTAAAAACGATGCGTCTTGCTCAATCATGCAATGCAGAATATTCTATTTACTTCGGTGCTACCAGCGCTGCGGATGTTGCGTTGGTATTAGCAGCCTTCAATGCGACACTTACCCGTTGCAATGGTTGTTACGAAAAAGACCTTGCGGTTCACTTAAACCTGATTGCAAATACCGACCAGGTAATCTACTATAATCCTGCTACAGATCCTTACACAGGTATGGGAAGCTGGAATGCCCAATTACAAACAACGCTTACTAATGTAATTGGTGCAGCTAATTACGATATCGGGCATATGTTTGGTGCTTCCGGTGGCGGTGGAAATGCAGGTTGTATCGGTTGCGTTTGCGGTGCACAAAAAGGAAGTGGTATCACCTCTCCTGCTGATGGAATTCCTGAGGGAGATAATTTCGATATTGATTACGTAGTGCATGAAGTTGGCCACCAAATGGGTGCTAATCACACTTTTTCTATGTCAGTTGAAGGAAGTGGTGTAAACAAAGAAGTTGGTTCGGGTATCACCATCATGGGATACGCAGGTATTACTCCTTATGATGTTGCGCCACACTCTATAGACATCTTCCACGAAGCTTCTATTCAACAGATCCAGGTAAATCTTGCAACCAAAACCTGCCCGATCACTACAAGCCTGGCCGGAACCAATGCAACACCTGTTATAACGCCACATGCAGATTATACTATTCCCATCAGTACACCATTTGCACTTACCGGTGTAGCTACCGATGCTGATGCTGCTGATGTGCTTACATATTGCTGGGAACAAAATGATAATGCGACGAGCCAGACCAATGCAAACAGTAAGGCAAGTCCAACAAAAACCGGTGGTCCAAACTGGTTGTCATTCAGCCCAACAACTTCTCCGACAAGGTTCTGTCCAAAATTATCAACTATCCTTGCGGGTGGTTTTACCACAGGACCATTACCTGGAGGAGACGCTGGTATGACCATTGAAGCATTGAGCTCGGTTAACAGGACTTTGAACTTCAGGCTAACTGTAAGGGATAATAGCCCATACAGTTCTACTGCCCCGATTAAAGTTGGTCAAACTTCATTTGACGATGTAGTTTTAACAGTAACCAATACTTCAGGACCATTCATGGTAACACAGCCAAACACAAATCTTTCATGGCAGGCTGGCACAACGCAAAACATCACATGGGATGTGGCAAATACTACCACAGCACCGGTTAGTTGCGCTAACGTAAAGATCTCTCTTTCTACTGATGGAGGTCTTACCTGGCCAATCGTACTTGCTGCAAATACGCCAAACGACGGTACAGAAGCTCTTGTAATTCCAAATAACGTTACAACTACAGCAAGGATTGTTGTAGAATCAGTAGGAAATATCTTCTTTGATATTTCTAACACAAACTTCACGATTACAGCTGCTGCAACCGGTTTCTCATTTAACTCAGTTGCGCCGGCTACTGTTGCTTGCGGTGGCGCCGCTACTTCAGCAATCAGCCTCGCAACTACATCAAACGGAGGTTTTTCAACGCCAATTGTTATGAGTGCTTCAGGAGCTCCTTTAGGCACATCTGTAAGTTTCTCTCCTACTACTATTGCTCCGGGTAGCACGACAACTGTTACATTAACCGGTGTAAATACATTGACACCGGGATCTTATGACATCACTGTTACAGGTACTGCTGGTAGCGTGGTACAAACAACCACTTTAACTTACACTGTACAACCAGGTACTCCGCCGGCAATCACAACACAACCTTCATCCGTAACTGTATGTTCAGGTGCTAATGCAACCTTCACTACAGCTGCTACCGGTACAGGTCTTACTTATCAATGGCAGGTTAACCAGGGAGCTGGTTTCAGCAATATTGCTGGTGCAACAGCTGCTTCCTATACCGCTACATCTGTAACAGGAACGATGAATAATTACCAATACCAGGCAATCGTTACGGCTTTGTGCGGTGTGGCTACTACAAATGCCGCTACACTTACAATTAACAGTGCTACTGCAATTAATACACAACCGGTTGCAGCGGCAGTTTGTGCAGGTACAGACAATACTTTCTCAGTACAGGCTGCAGGAACAGGATTGACTTATCAGTGGCAATCAAGTCCTACAGGATGCGGAGGAACATTTACAAATATTGCCGGTGCAACAAGCTCAAGCTATACTTTAACCAATATTGCGCTTTCACAGGATGGTTCTGCATACCAGGTAATTGTTAGCGGTACATGTGCGCCTGCAACTATTACTTCTACCTGCGTTCCTTTGACTGTTACAGGTTCAGTAAACATTACTTCACAACCTTCTAACGTTACAGCTTGTAGCGGAACAGATGCAGTATTTACAGTTGCGGGAAGTGGTTCGGGCCTTAGCTATCAATGGCAGGTAAACCAGGGCGCTGGTTTCAGCAATATTGCCGGTGCAACGAGTGCAACACTTACTCTTCCTGCTGTTACTGTTGCAATGAGTGGTTATCAATACCAGGCAGTTTTATCAAATGCTGCTTGTGCTTCTCCTGCTACCTCTAACGCAGTTAGTTTAACTGTAAACGAAACGCCGGCTGTTACAGCAGATCCTTCTGATGTGGCAACCTGCCCAGGTTCAAATGCAGTGTTTACAAGTACTGCTGTAGGTACAGGTATTACTTATCAATGGCAGGTTAACCCAGGTACAGGATTTACCGACATTCCTGGTGCTACTTCAGCTTCTTTAACTGTTCCAAGTGTAGTTGCTGCCCAAAACAACTACGAATACCAGGTAGTTGTAAGTGGTACATGTACCCCTGCTGCAACTTCATCAGCTGCAACATTAACTGTACTTGAACCAGCTGCTATATCTGCTCAACCTACAAACGTAACAGAATGTAATGGTGCAGCTGCAACATTCAGCGCAAATGCAAGCGGATCCGGGCTAACTTATCAATGGCAGGTCAATCCAGGTACAGGATTTACTGATATCCCTGGTGCTACTGCAGCCACTTTAACTATTCCTGCAGTAACCGATGCAATGAACAACAGCAGCTACCAGGTAGTCGTTACCGGTACATGTAGCTCTGCTACATCAGATGTTGTTACACTAACAGTTAATCCATTGCCGTCTGTTTCAATAACAGCAGCTCCATACAACAACGTGGCGCCAACAACTACCACAACGCTTACTGCTGCTTCTACACCTGCAGCTTCAAGCTATAGCTGGTACCTCAATGGCACACTTGTTCCATCAGCAACAACCAATACAATTACTGTAGCGCATGCAGACACCGGAAATTATTATGTATCTGTTGTTGATATTAATGGTTGTACCAACCGTTCGAATACACTTCACATTGGCGACTCTGTGTTGAGCTATACTTTCATTTATCCAAACCCTAACTTCGGTCACTTCTGGGTAAGGCATCAGGGTGTTCAATACAACAGCAAGCCAAGGTTCATTACTTTATATGATGGAAAAGGTGCAAAGGTTTATCAAAAATCATTTGTTACTTCTGTTCCTTACGAACCAATGGAAGTTGTTGCTGAGTACCTGGGCAAAGGAACTTATGCATTGACGCTTTCTGACAATGAAGGAAAGATTATCGCAACCGGAAAAGTTGTGGTTCAATAGAACTTAAAAATAAAATCATCTATAAGCTGCTCTTTTGAAAGAGCAGCTTATTTTTTGTAGGACTTATGCCATTTTTTGAGACGGCATCCAATCAAATGAAGAATTAATTATGATCGCATTGTTGTTGGGATATCTTGCTTCTGTATTACTGGCCATCTCATTGATGGTAACCAATGATCTTAAATTCAGGTGGCTGAATACTTTGGGTTGCTTGTTTTTTATAGTGTATGGTATTTTGATAAATGCACTTCCTGTTATTCTTACGAACAGTCTTTTGCTGCTTATTAATGCGTTTTATCTCTTTAAAATTTATAACAGGCAGGAGAATTTTGATCTTTTGGAGTTTGGGCCGGAAGCTGGTTTGATCAACAGGTTTCTTTCTTTTTATAAAAACGATATCGGCAGTTATTTTCCAGAGTTCAACATGATCAATGAAAAGGACAATATCAGGTTCGTGGTGATCCGGGATATTGTAATTGCAAATGTGTTTGCAGCCACTCTTGACAATGAAGGAACCGCCGTTGTAAACATAAACTTTACCGTAGCGAAATACAGGGATTATAAAGTGGGCCGGTTTATTTTTGACCAGGAAAAAAAATACCTGCTTTCAAAAGGAGTAAAGCGGCTGGCTTACAGGCAACCGGTAAATAGAAAGCATGCCGGCTTTTTAAAAGTGATGGGATTTACGCAGGCAATTGTTGAAGGAAAAGAACACTGGATAAAAACATTGGGTTAAGACCACAGCATTAATTAAATATAAAGCCCCGGCATAACCGGGGCTTTGTTTATTTTCAAAGGAGTATAATTATTTAAACTCTGCAGCTACGGCAATCTTTGGTTCTTTTGCAACTTTTCCCGCTGCGATTGCACCACCGTTAACTTTATAGTCTTCCAGTTTTACCGTAAAATCTGCATTTGTGCTGATCACTTTATCCTTTACAACAATTGTAGCTTTTGTTTTAACCGGGTTTGTTTCACCATGCATGGTAAGATTGCCTTCTACATTAGCGGTATAAGTACCATCTTTTTCAAAGTTGATCTCAGAAAGATTTTTAATGTTTCCTTTAAAAGTTGCAGTTGGAAATTTATCCGAATTCATCCATTTTTCGCTGTTAAAATGCTCCTGGATCATAGGATTTGTAAACGAGAAATTCTTGATCGTTGTTTCAAAAGCCACAGCTCCTGATTTGGTATCGAGGGAAGCAATTGCAGCTTTGTTCTCTGCTTTTGGCAAATCATCAAGGCTGGTTGTTGCATCGAAATTGGTTGTTGCAGAAGTTGTAGTCTTTTTTTGTGCAAACAGTGAGCCGGTAGCAATTACCAATGCAAATAAAAGGATCGATTTTTTCATTTTTAGTTGTTTTTATTATAGTTTTTATTTTTTCTTATTTAATACACAGCGTTTGAATGTAATGGATTCCGTTTCGAGTATTTCGCTGTGAATACCACCACTGCAGGAACCTTTAATGGAAACGCTGTCTCCTTTTTTAACCTGTTTCGCATCCGCAAGATTTTGTTGCTGGAATGAAAATATAATGTAAGAGCTGGTGGAAGGTTCGGACATTTTTAAGTTCATCGTCGTGTCGGCCACCTCTATATCAGAAACTATGCCATTTACAACAATGATCTTCTCCGTGTATTTGGCGTTTGCAAGGCTATCATTTTTTTCAAATTCATGTATAAAATCCACGGCGCTCACTGTAAAATCGGCATCCCGTTCGTGGGTATCTGTAAACCTTTCAGTAAAAACATACCAAACGATAACCAAGCCGGCCAGCAATGCTACCGATCCTGCAATCAACACCCATTTTAACCATTTATATGCACCAGTGATATTCAATGCCATTATATATTTGCATTTAATATTTCGTAAATCAAAACACAAATATACAATGTTTAAACATTGAAAATTTAGTTTCGGGATGTTTTTTTATTATATAAGTGTTAAAGAATGAATATCAAATTAAAAGCCACGATGAATAAAAAACTGCTGTTGACCTTAGTTGGCTGTGTACTACTTTTGACATTAATGGCTCAAAAACAGGACAGTACGGTATACCCGGTAGTGGTTCAGTTCCAGAGTTTTTGCTGTGGCGTGCCGGACGACAAACCGCTGAAAGAATTTATCTGTACTTTCAAAAAGCAACACAAGATTAAAAAAATTACGGCCTGGCATATCGGACCTATGGGAAGAGAAGGAGAATATTGGCTTGCATTTCCTTTAACAGAAATGAATGCGCAACAGGCAGATCTTTTCAAACAGCAGGTAAAAGCCATTGCCGCTACACTAAAAGACAAAGGAGGTGCGGTAGTGGAAGAGAACTTAATCGTTAACCCCGCCGACCTGTCACGCGGTGCCAGCTTTGAGAAGACACGTTATTAATCGTCGTCACCCAATACTTCTATCGCTTTTTCGTCTGTTATATTCACTGATGGAACGCCATTGTAATTGGTGACTTTTCCCGTGACACAGATTGTTTTTCCCGCCAGGTATTTTTCGGGTTGGTAACTGAAGTTCGAAGTATTGTCTTTGAAAATGGTAATGCTGAATATCTGGTTAGGGAATTTCTTATCGAGGTTCAGGAAAATATTTCCTTTTGAAGAAAGCTTGGTGCTGACAACGGTACCACAAACTTTAATGTTCTCGTTCTTTCCCATATAGATCTTTGCCTGCACCGTATTGAAAGTATTACGTGGAAGGCTATCCGCACGCATTGGCAGTACATCTCCAAGTTCCCGCTCTCCTACCCATTTGTTGATATCAAAACTGCTTTCGAGTTTATTTTCCTGCTCGTCGGGAATGGAAGGAAAGAAATCGATTTTAGTAATGGATTCCACGCTATCAATAGAACAAGCGTAGTTCATCACCGGGTATTCGCAGTCCTTGTTAGGCATCAGGAAAGCAATTGCACGTTGGTTAACGAGATCCAATGCAACTTTAAAATACTGTTCAGGTATACTTACCTTGTTGGCACCCCGCTCAATTTTTTTAAGCCCGGGTTTTAACACGCCGCCCGTAACCACGTAAACAGGTACATTGTTCCGTACCGCATATTGCCTTACTACATCTTCCAGTTCGGCCCACCTGCCACGGTTCAATTCGGCTACCTGTGGCGACATGTTCGAATAAAAATAACTTTCCGACAATGCTCTTTTGGAATAGCGGAAATCTGCCGACGGCGCCAGGTGGCCACGATCATAGCCAAAACCATCGTATTTGAACGTACTATCGGGTTGGTATATGCGCAAAAAATAATCTGCCTCAACTGCCGATCCTGTCTTAATTGCGGGGTCGGGCCTGAAATCATTGCTACGGCCCTCATTGCCGCGAACTACATCCGGCAGTATGATATGTGCTACCCATTTTGCCTGCTCATACGGCTCTGCATATACGAGCGCATACGCAAGATGGTACACCACTTCCTCACCCGGGTTTAACTTCGGCAGGCCTGTTTTTTCAAGGTCTTCGTGGATCTTCCTGAACTTAAGGTCTTCTATTTTCAGCAAAAGACTATCCTTCATCCTGTTAATAGATGTTACCTGCGCTTCTGCAGCCATTATCTGTTGGTTTACATCCTGGCCGATGGAATATATAGGCAATACCAAAAACAGGAATAAAATTCTCATACAATCGCTTTTAAGAATACTAAAAATAACAAATTATTGCGGTACGGAAATGAATGCCGGACATCCTTCTGATAACAAAAAGAGCCGCACCGAAATGCAGCTCTTTGTAACCGTGCAGGTTTTATCAGGGTTATTTAAATATCTTTCCAAAAAAGTCTTTCATATCCTTCCATGAAGCGGAGTCGGCCGCTGCATTGTAAGCGATGGGAATCTTGAATTTTTCTCCCACAGCCGTAGCATTTGGATTGGTAAACGCATGGGTCGCACCGGGATAAGATTTAAAGGTATAGGTAGCGCCGATAGAATCCATTTGCTTTTTGAACAACGCAACTTCATCTGCTTTTACAAACTGGTCGTCGTCTCCATGACAAACAAGTATCGGTGCCTTTAACAGGCTTTTATCTGCGGGCACCACCGTGAGGTTCCCATGAAAGCTAACAACACCGTTTAAGTTCTCGCCCAGCTTGGCCATGTTGATGACCTGTGCGCCTCCAAAACAATAGCCGATTGCAGCAACCTGGTTGTTATCCGCAACGGGAAAGGATTTGATCTTTGCAAGAGCTGCATCAAATCTTGCCTTTGCCATTTTTGGATCTTTATAAAATGGTGTTGCCAGTTTACCGGCGAGATCCGGGTTATCAGCAGTAGCGCCATTGCCATACATATCAATAGCCATTGCAAGATAACCGAGTTCCGCGAGTTGCCTTACCCTTGACCTTGTATAATCATTTAAACCCCACCATTCATGTATAACCAACACGACTGGCCGCTTTTTATCGGAAGAAGAATCGTATGCAACAAATCCATTCATGGTCAGCGTATCCAAAGTATAGCTAACATTTTCTTCTTTGATAGCAGGCTTTTTCATTCCTGTTTCATTTGTTGCTGTTTCTTTGCTTTCGGATTCAGACTCCCCACTGTTACAACTTGTAATCGACAATGCCGCACCGAAAAGAAGAACATTCATAAAATGTGTACGTTTCATAAGCATTCGTTTTATGGTTTATTTTTTATGGGAACACAATTTAGTACTATCCCCAGTCTTTTAAAAAAAATTTAGGGCACTGGAACGTTCAATACGTTCCAAAGGTTCAAGAGGTTCCAAAGGTCGTTCTAATAAACTTCATCTGCCATTCAACTTTTTCAACTTCTGGAACCCATGGAACCATTCAACTTATTTATCCAATCGCTTCAAACAGCCCCCTATACCCATTCCAAAACCTATCCAGCGCCATGATCCGTGTTTTAAAAAAACTGATTATCTCCGGCCAGTCTTTTTCAATGAATACATTTACATTTTTCTTTACGATAAATATCCGGGAGATGTGATTGCCGATGTCGTTTGTATGATCCTCCTGCCACTCCCATTTTTCATTGACAGCTTCTTCAAATGAACTTTTAAGCACTTCAAAAGCCTTGTAATATTGTTCGGCAAGTGAACTGTCTTTATTAAAGACCTCAACAGCAATATATGCTTCCCTGCTGGTAACGTCCATCTTAAAGCTGATGGATTTAATCCCGGTCCTGTAATTTATCCAGTTTGCTTTTAAGCCGACGGCAGACGGAACAGGCGCCATGTATTTCCCAAAACTGATCCAGAATTTTTCCCTGATCGCAGAAGCTTCCTGCCTCGTATACATACTCGTTTAATTTAGTTGAATGATATCCGGCCGTTGCACGATTGTACTATTGTACTTATACCTGAGGTTGGATGTTAGTACAACTTTCCATCTTGACATATCCGTTGTAGTTACCTTGGGGAAATAAAAACACCTTAGCTCAATAGTACCAAATATTAAATTTTCATTTCTTGTTCTAAGTCCACCGCCTAATCCCCAGTAAGCATCCTGCCTGCCGGACGTATTTACAGGTTTCAAAAAAGAAACATCGGAAGAAATAAACGGCGCAAAACGGAAACCAAGAAACTTGCGCATATTAAAAAAAACACTTTCAAGACGGAATGTTATCCGCTGTGTCGCTTCCAGATAATTAAGTGAATCAGATCTGAAATAAGGAAGCCCGAAACTACTTTGCAACTTTAAGGGTTCGTTTAATACCTGGTTGTACAAACCGGTGTAAGATGCAGCAATAAAACTACGCGTATACCATTGCTTGCTTAATTTTCTTAGCCTCGTAAAATGCTCTACGCTTAACAACACACCAATATCCTCAAATTTCTGTGCACTGCGAAAACCACCTGCACGGGCAATATAAGAAGTAAAAAAACCATTTTTGGAATAAAAACTTGCGTCAAACTCGGCACCATAATAACCCCGCATGCGCCCCTGCTTGTTTGTCCAGCCACCGATTAACGACGCATTTACTCCTATCGGAATGTCTTCATTCCTACCAAAACCATAGATGAACTTTGTGGTATAGAAATTTTGTTTGTACAAACTGTAGGAAAACAAAATACCATTCAGGTCGGCATAGTTGTAATTAAAACTATCCTTGTACTGCATAGGTACTTTTTCAAAATTGGTATAAAAAAGATGGCTGGCAATAAAATGCCTGAGGCGTTTTTCTGAATCTGTTTGCCGCTTCCATTTCCAGCCGACGTTGTACCCGATCCAGAAATCGGCATTGTCATAATCATACTGCGATTTTTCTTCATACAAAGAATCCTCGGGATATGCATCCAGTGTTTCATGGTGCGACATGGAAAATGCCCCGGTCCACCGTGTATAACGGTTAACCAGCTGGCGTTCCATGGAGAAATAATAATATTGTTCTTCATAACGGTTATTCACAAGCGCAGGCGCAAAGGTTTTGATACCTATTTTGGTATCAAGAAAACTTCCTCCAAGGTTTCGGTGAACATACTCTGCACCAAACCCACCCCGCGGGTCACGCGTCATATCATAGATACCACTGAACTCTAAACGTGAACCTGTACCTGCAAGATTTTCCTCCCTGATGATGGGCCGCATTTTTTCTTTGTCGAAACTAAACCTGCCGCCAATCGAGAATACGTCTCTCGTTAAAACAATTACATCAACAGAATCATTGGAAGCAATGGATTTATACACAACGATCGCAGCATCCCGGAGGTAAGGCAAGTCACGCAGGAAACGTTCATTATCCGACATCATGAGTGGTAACAGCCTGTCGCCTTCCTTAAAAAAGAGATTCTTCCGGATCGTATGCTCGCTGGAATTTTTGTGAAATCGGTCGGCAATTCTAATAGCAAGGTTGTTCCTGATTTCTGTTGTATCGTTCAATTCCTGGTTAAACCCTACTGGCACGATCTCAATATAGCGGATAATCTTACCCCTGTATTTATAATACTGGTTGGCGGTTTTTACAGGCGGTACCAGTGGGCCTGGATTTCGCGAAATACTTCTTCCCAATCTCCCCAGCAAGCCTGATTGCTTTGCAAGGAAAAAAGTATCGGTGCCTTTATCATCCTGTTGTGCAACAGCAAAAGATGAAACAGCCAGAAGAATAAGCAATAAACCGATGTTTTTATGCATTAGCGGCAAATATTATGACCGGGCTTTAAGCTATTAAAATAAGCAAAGCCGGGGAAATACGGGCAATTCTTGTTCCCAAAAACTGAACATAGGAAAAAGTTGCCATTGATTTCACTGATTCTGATATCAATTGTACCGATTTCCCTGGCGGCGGCAAGGGTCACTCCTCCTTCCTTATTCCTTATTCTTTATTCCTTATTCCTTATTCTTTATTCCTTATTCCTTATTCGTTATTCCTTCACCTGCTCCAGCAGCGGCAGTTTCACCGCAAACAGCCCATTGTTTTCCTCAACAATGATAGAACCGGCATTGGCAATACTATACCGCTCCGAGATATTTTTTAACCCTACACCGTGAGAAAGAACAAATCGCTTATTCTTTCGCTGCAGGTTGTTCGATACAACAAGTTGCATTTCTTCACCGGAGGTTATCGAAATCAGCAACGGGTTATTCTTATGCACTTCGTTGTGCTTAACCGCATTTTCTACCAACAGTTGGAGCGTCAACGGTGGTAAAAGGAAAGCTGCCTGTGCGTCGGAAATGTTTAGGCTCAATTGCACGGCTTCACCGTGTCGTGTTTGCAACAAATGAAAATAAGCTTTGATGAAAGTTAGTTCCGTCCTTAGATCCACCCAATCCCGGCCATTGTGCATTAAAATATATCGGTATACGGCGCTGAGTTTGTCTACAAACAATTCTGCTTTGCCTGGATCTTCTGTAATCAGCGACGAAAGCGAATTAAGGCTATTGAACAAAAAATGAGGGTTCACCTGGTTTTTTAATACATCCAACTGGCTTTGCAGGTGAAGTTTTTCCAATTGCTCTTTCTCCAACTGGGTACGCCTCCATTCCTGCTGCGAATAAATGGCTTCATTGAAACCACTCCCGATCAGGTCGGCAGTAAATCCAACCAGCAAAGCCCATTTATAATTTTCCATTTTTAAGGTATAGCCCGGAAAACCAATCCAGTGATACCCGAAAAATATCAATGTTACAAAAGCAGCCGTAATGATTGTAAAAAACAACTGTGCGTATAGCCGTTGTGTTAAGCTCAGCCTGCTCCCGGCTTTTCTTCGTATCCAACTGCTTAATCCAACGTGAACCCGACTCAGCAGCAACCCGATCAAAAGCGTACACAGCGTTGCGAGTAAAAAAATGCGCAAGCTCGAATGATAGCTGCTACCAAATAAAACAAAGTTGAGGGCAATAGCAAATGCCGGACCCAACGTCATCAACAACCAGGAAAAGGTTTGGGTGAGGCGATCAACTTTCATTCTTAAAAATTAAAAACAAAAAAATTGTTTGAAATGACATCTGTAAACTATCCCGCATCCAGCACGCTTTCTTCCTCTTTGCCCATTGCCGCCCGTTTCATCTTTTGCGACACTTCGCTGCCAAAATATTTTTCCATACGATGTTCGATAAAATAAATTACCGGCGTGAGTAAGATAGCAACGGTGAATTTATAAGCATAGTTAACCATTCCAATGGCAAGTACTTTTTGAAAGCTCCAGTCTTTGCCGATCTTAAAAGCGATAAACAATACGATAAAACTATCCACCAATTGCGACACCAATGTAGAACCTGTTGCCCTTAGCCATACTTTTTTTTCACCCGTGGTTTTCTTGATGCGGTGAAATACGGTTACGTCCACGATCTGGCTAACCAGGAATGCAGTAAGGCTTCCCACAATGATCCACATGCCCTGGCCAAAAATGGAATTGAATGCTTTCGACATATCGGGAACTCCATCCTGGGCACCAGTGCCATACCAGAAATCCGCGGGAGGAACCGACATTGCCATGTAGAACATCAAAAAAGCATATAATATCAGGCTGACAGCGATATAAGAAATACGCCGCACTGCCCTTGGCCCATAATACTCATTGATGATATCAGTCATGATAAACTCCAGTGGCCATAGCAAAACCCCACAGGTAAGGCTAAGCGCCAATCCTTTTTCACCAAACAAGGAAAAACTGAATGGCTCCTGCCCGAATAATTTTTCCAATGAAAATATCTTGGTACCAATGCACTCGGCAATCAATGCGTTTGCTACAAAGAATGCAGCAAATACCACGAAGACCTTTGTGGGTTTATCTTTTAAAATATTACTTACCATTATTATTTTTATTTAAGCCAGATAAGAAAATAAGCTTCAAAAGGAAATACAAGTACATTAAATAATACGATCCAAAGCGGAATGCGTTTTATTTTTTTTGCAAAAACCCAGTAAGCGCAACAAAGGATAAAAATTGCGTTAAAGATGATTGCCAGTAATAAGCCCAACACGGCAACTGTTCCTTCCAGCGGTTGGTACAATACTGCATCATAATTGCCAGTTAAACGCCTGGAAGATTCCACCATGCGCAGCACAAAAGAAAGCAGGAAACAAATATTGCATATAAAGACAAGCTTTGAAAAAAAGCGCATGAGAATGATTTAGCGATAAAGTTAAGGAACAAAATTGTTAACCACAGAGGCGCAGAGAAGCAAAGCGAACATAGCCCCTGGGAGCAATGCAGGTATTTCCTATATTTTGCAGTAAATAATGCTAGCTTTTCTTTCCGGCGAGCATTGGTACAAATGAAAAATTATTAAAAGCTTCTTCGCTGGTACTGCCATCTGCATTCTTTGTTATCCGCAACATGCGCTGGTGTTCGCCCTGGTTAACTGGAACAATCATTTTTCCTCCTGCTTTTAACTGGTCGAGCAGTCTTGGCGGAATAAATGGTGCTGCTGCAGTAATGATCACTTTATCAAATGGTGCAAAAGTTGGCAATCCTTCAAAGCCATCTCCATAAAAGAATTTAAGATTGGGATACCTTGATTTGAAAATATAGCTTTTTGTTTTTTCAAACAATTTTTTCTGGCGCTCGATGGTAAATACGCGGGCGCCCATTTCAGCTAAAACAGTGGCCTGGTAGGTGCTTCCTGTTCCAATTTCTAAAATTTTATCAAGGGGTTTTACTTCCAGCAATTGGCTTTGGTAGGCAACCGTATAGGGCTGGGAGATCGTTTGTCCTTCTGCGATCGGGAACGCACGGTCTTCATAGGCAATATTGTCAAGTGCTGTATCTAAAAAGAAATGCCGGGGTATTTCGTTCATTGCCCGGATAACATTTTCATCGGTAATCCCTTTCTCCAACAATATATCTATTAGTTTTTTCCTAAGACCTTTATGCCTGTATGTGTCTTCAAATTTTCTCATGGCGTTCTCCCTTCATTAGTTTGATAACGCAAGATAAAAAAAGTCAGGCCGGTAACCTGACTTTTTTTCAAATAATGTCGATTGAACGTTGAACGTTTAACGTTGAAACGTGTGGCATTAGCGTAGTCCCATCTCCTTCTCAATCCGCTCAATCTTTTCATCCAGCTGTTTTTCTGTTGCGTCAAAATCTGCTGCATTTTTTAAAGGGGCATTTACGCTGAAATAGAATTTTATCTTTGGCTCCGTTCCGCTGGGGCGTGCAGAAATTTTTGTTCCATCATTTAGTACAAATTGTAATACATCACTTTTGGGAAGATCTATTTTCCATGTTTGCCCGTTGGAAAGATTTTTTCCCACCTGCAATTCATAATCCAGCAATTCGGCTACGGGAACAGCATCGATTGTCTGCGGTGGATTATTGCGGTATTGCGTCATCATTGCTTTGATCTCGGCAGCACCATTCATTCCTTTCTTCGTAATGCTCACGAGGCTTTCCTTATAAAATCCATACTGAACATAAAGATCAACCAGTTTATCGAAAAGGCTGCGTCCCTTGTTTTTTTCATAAGCTGCCATTTCACAAATAATGGTCACTGCACTCACGGCATCTTTGTCCCTTATCTTATCTCCTATCATTAACCCAAAACTTTCTTCTCCGCCAATGATATAAGTTTCCTGGGGTTCTTTTTGTTTGATCAGCGAGGATATCCATTTAAAACCAGTGAGTACATTATAACAATTTACACCGCTCTCTTTTGCAATCTTATCGATCATATCGGTTGTTACGATGGTTTTGATCACCATGTCGTTGGGTTTGGCAATACCCTTTGCTTTTCTTGCTTCAATCATATAATTGAATGCCAGCATTGCCGTCTGGTTGCCATTCATCAATATCCATTCGCCCTTGTTATTTTTCAAACCAATACCAACGCGATCAGAATCCGGGTCTGTTCCCAATAAGATATCGGCATTCAAAGCTTCCGCTTGTTTGAGCCCGATGCTCATCGTTTCCCTTTCCTCGGGATTTGGATAGGCAACGGTTGGAAAATTTCCGTCCGGTGTACTTTGTTCCTGCACGATGTGAACATTGTCGAATCCATAGCGGCTAAGCGCTGCCGGTACCATTGTTATACCCGTGCCATGTATCGGCGTATACACGATCTTCATATCATGCTGGGCTTTGCAGATGTCCGGGTAAATACTTAGCCCCTGCACCATATCCAGGTATTTCTCGTCTGTTTCCTTACCGATCATGGTAATATTCTTTTCAGCACCATCCCATTTCACATCATCTACTGTTGCAATTTTCTCCACTTCGATGATCACGTTCTTATCATGTGGTGGTACCAGCTGGGCACCATCATCCCAATAGGCTTTATAGCCATTGTATTCTTTAGGGTTGTGACTGGCAGTACATACCACGCCTCCTTTACATTTATAATACCTGATGGCAAAGCTCAGTTCAGGTGTGGGACGCAATGCTTCAAACAGGTATACTTTTATACCGTTAGCCGCAAATACATTGGCGGTGATCTTTGCAAATTCGCTGCTATTGTTGCGGGAGTCGTGTGCAACGGCAACGCTTACCTCCTCGCCAAAGGATTTTTTTAGATAGTTTGCATAGCCCTGCGTAGCCATTCCCACCGTGTATTTATTCATGCGGTTGGTGCCGATACCCATGATGCCCCGCAGGCCACCGGTACCAAACTCCAGGTTCTTATAAAATGCATCAGCCAACTCATCGGGGTTTTCTTTTTGCAGTTTCCTGATCGAATCTTTTGCGGCCTCGTCGTAATTTCCGTTCAGCCATTTGTCAATTTTTTCCTGAATATTCTTATCCATATCATTTTGATTTAACATCTTCAAAAATATATTATTCGTACCTGATTAAACGCATTTACAGTTATTTTTGTTTTTTATGGTTCCAGCTTCACATCATTATTCAACTGCAGTGGCGTCGCACTCTTGTACAATGAAAGCTATATTCAGCTTTTTTATTTTACTGGCATTCAGCACCACATCGGTAGCCCAGGACTCCGCTGTCACCCATAAAGCAGAACAGATCCATTTTAAAAGCAGTTTCGACTCACTCGACTATTTTCCTTACAATAAAAAACGGGTGAAGATTGTTGCTGCTGCAAATATTATCGGCTACGGCGCAACAATGATTGGCCTTTACTCCATCTGGTACAAGGATTATCCCCAAACCAAATTTCATACGTTCAACGATTGGGATGAATGGATGCAGATAGATAAGATCGGCCATGCTTACAGTGCTTACTCGGCAGGAAAGCTAAGTATGGAAATGTGGCGCTGGACCGGCATCGATCGCAAAAAACGCATCTGGATCGGCGGTATGAGCGGTGCGGCCTATCAAACCATTATAGAAGTGCTGGATGGTTTTAGCAGCGAATGGGGCTGGAGCTGGGGTGATATCGCATTTAATTTTATTGGGAGCGGCATGCTGGTGGCCCAGGAACTTGCCTGGGATGAACAAAAGATACAATTCAAATGGTCGGCGCATTACAAACATTACGACGCCTCGCTAAAACCAAGGGCCGATGAAATTTTTGGAAGTTCAACGCCTGAACGTTTGATAAAAGATTACAACGGCCAGACCTATTGGCTAAGCACCAGTCTCCGAACCATTCTACCCCATTCGCGGATACCGGCCTGGATTTCGATTGCAGTGGGCACTGGTGCCGAAGGAATGTTTGGTGCCTCCGAAAATGTTGACAAAGATGAAAACGGCAACATCACTTTCTACAGGCCCGATATCAAACGCTACCGTCAATGGTACCTGGCACCTGATATCGATCTTACAAAGATCAAAACAAACAAAAAGGGAATCAGGATGGCGCTACGATTGCTGAATGTGTTGAAATTCCCGGCGCCCTCCCTGGAGTATTCGAATGGATCGATGAAGTTTAATTGGATACATTTCTAGGTGCTGGATACCTGATACCAGATACTGGATGCTTGATACTGGATAGTATGGCATGATTGTTTCGTTTATTTTAATATATGAGTTCCGCATTTGTAAAAGAGAATGAAGAGCAATGGCTGCATGACGTACAGCCCACGATGACAGCCTTAATTGTTTATCTCACCAGGGAGAACAATGGGATCAGAGTGTATGAAATCAAATCTGAATTAAAGAACGGGAAAGAAATACATCACATGAGCAATGGCTTGTCTTACGCAAAAGATAAACAAGGTTTATGGGAAATCGTATAGCCAATTTATCGGTATCAAGAATCAAGCATCCAGTATCTGGTATCCAGCATCCCGTTTATCCCAACCACGCCCCCATCACTTCCCCATTTTCCACTTTAACAACAATATTTTCCTGCAAAGTGGTAGATACGGATAGCCCGACGTAATCTACTGCAATCGGGAATTTTTTATGCGTACGCTCAACCAGCGCAAGTGTTTCAATTTGACGCGGTACCTGTTCCAATAAGGGTTTCAATGCATACAACATGGTTCGACCGCTGTTGGCTACATCGTCGATGAGCAATACGGCTCTGTCATTAAAATCGAGCTGATCACTCAACACAATTCCGGATGGATTTTTTTTGTCCAGCGCCAGGTCGATCAGGATAATATTACCCTTGAACGCATTTTTCAAATAATGCTGAATTTTTTTGGCAATGAAGATCCCGTTCTCTTTAATGCCCACCAGGATCAGTTCCTTTGTGTCATGATTGCGTTCAGCAACCTGGAGCGCCATGCGTTGTAATTTTTTATCGGCCGTTTCCTTATCAAGGATCATAATCAAAAATTTGATTTTAAAAGATTTCACGCAGAAATACGAAGTTTCGCAAAGTCGCAGAAAACCTTCCTTCTTTGCCTGATCTTTGCAGCTTCGCGTGAAGCCTTCCCGCCAAAATTATTCAATCTTATTTATAATTCTTAAATACTTTATCTTAGCCCTTACAATTCGGCGTTATGCAATATATTCAGCAGGTTGCGTTCATTTTACTGGCAGGTTTTTCTATCTGGTTTTTCAGCAAAAATATTATGCAGATAAGACGTAATATTTTGCTGGGAAAAGATGAAGACCTTAAAGATAACCCTGGCGTTCGCTGGAAAAATGTGCTGTTATTGGCTTTCGGGCAGAAAAAAATGTTTCGCAATCCATTGGTAGCTGTATTGCACTTCGTGGTTTATGCTGGTTTCATCATAATCAATATCGAGATCCTCGAGATCGGCCTCGACGGAGTTTTTGGCACACATCGCATCTTCCTTTCCGACGGCATACTTGGATTCTATCATTTTGTCATCAATTTTTTTGAGATCCTTGCGATCAGCGTGCTGGCTTTTTGCGCCATCTTTTTAATAAGAAGGAATATTTTAAAATTGCGTCGGTTCATCAGCAAAGACCTCGATGGCTGGCCGCGGAGTGATGCAAATTATATTCTCATTACCGAGATCGCATTGATGACCTTATTCCTTACTATGAACGCTGCCGACCGTGCTTTACAATTACAGGGTGCCGAGCACTATCGCCAAACAGGTGACTTTGTGATTTCCGGAATACTGGCACCGGCATTTAAGCATATGTCCGTTTCCCAATTGATCATGCTCGAGCGAGTATGTTGGTGGATGCATATCATCGGGATCTTTGCCTTCCTGAATTACCTGCCTTACAGCAAACACCTGCATATACTACTGGCGTTTCCTAATGCATATTATGCCAGGCTGGAACCATACGGGAAGATGGACAATATGGAAAATGTGCAGAACGAAGTGAAATATATGATGCAACCCGAACTGGCTCCAACAGGTGAAGCGGCCCCGATGAAATTTGGCGCCAAAGATGTATTTGACCTGGGCTGGAAAAACCTGCTGGATGCATATAGTTGTACTGAATGCGGTCGTTGTTCTGCAGCTTGTCCTGCAAATATTACCGGGAAATTACTGAGCCCAAGAAAAATAATGATGGATACCCGCGACAGGCTTGAGGAAGTTGGAAAGAATATTAAATTGAATGGTTCATTCAAGGACGATGGCAAGACTTTATTGAACAACTATATTACTGTTGAAGAACTTCGTGCATGTACCACCTGCAACGCCTGCGTGCAGGAATGCCCGGTTAGCATCAACCCGCTCGATATAATTCTCGAACTCCGCCGAAGCCTGATCATGGAAGACAGCAATGCACCGCAGGAATGGAATGCGATGTTCAGTAATATTGAGAACAATTTTGCACCATGGAAACTAAGCCCAAGTGAAAGAGATAAATGGGCGCAGGAAATGGAATAAAAAAACACCTGTTAACTTTATTTTATTTATTTTTAAAAAAATACTTGTATGAATACAGTCATCGTCCCCGTAGATTTTTCTGAAACATCTTTAAATGCGGCAAAGTACGCTGCAGGGTTTTTAAGAGGCCATAACCAGGTTAACTTGATACTATACCATAGCCACTCAAAAGAACATGAGAAAGATGAAATTATTGAGAAATTGGACGAGTTAAAACGTGTACTTACGAAGCACTCAGATATAAATATAGAAATTCTGACGTACCATGATCACGATTTTGTAGAAGGCCTTGAACGAACTGCCCGTCACAGAAATGCCAATCTTATTGTCATGGGTATTACCGGCAAATCGGCTCTTGCACAGGCATTTTTCGGAAGCAATACTTTGAAGATGGTGGAGCAAAAAGTATGTCCAGTATTGATCGTGCCGGAAAATGCGAAATTTTCAAAAATGGAAAATGTAATGTTGGCTTCAGATTTTCACAATACGATTAATACAACCCCATCCGTTCCTATTAAAGAATTTTTAAGCATTCATCGTCCCCAATTGCATGTGGTAAATGTTGACAAGGATCATTATGTTTCAATTACCGAAAAATACGAAGCTGAAAAACAAGACCTAAAAAAATTACTAGGAGAATATAATCCTGAATTTTATTTTATGCGCATTTATGATATTGATGAAGCATTGGAAATGTTTGCGAATGATTTCCATATCGATATCATCATGGCGGTGCATAAAAATCATTCTTTCATGGATAAATTATTCAGAACAAACCGAACGAAAAGACTATCTTATCACAGTAAAGTGCCGATTTTGGTGATACACGAATAGCCAATAGCGAATGCCGAATAACGAATACCGAATGTGATAAATATTTGCGATTCATTATTCGGCATTCGTTATTCGTTATTTTTTTGCATTTCCGGAGTTTCGGTATTAATATGCTGTATCTTATCCACCGCATCCTTATGCGCTAATATCTTCCACAACTGTATAATTGCTGTAAGCGCAAAAATTCCACCGATCACCCAATTTATATAATCCTGGCTGCCGGAGATCTTGTCTACGATGAGTTTCCCACCAAATATGAAAACGCAATTACCTGCAAGGGTACCCAGGCCGATTCCAACGATATAACTGTTGTATTGAGAATTTACAGGCTCGAGTATTTTTTTTGAGAATAGCACCGTGCTCCATCCAAACCAGAACGGGATCTGCACAGGATTGATCGCACACATGAAGGCACCCAGTAAAAACCTGTTGATATTTACTTCATCCCAGAAATGCACCTGTTTTTCGCCGCTGCTATGAAAGGCTGCATAAAAACTTGCAATTGCCAGTGCAACGATAATTCCCAGCGTGATCCATTCCATGATCTTCATCAGCTTCACTTGCTTTTGAATCCAACTAATGCCAACGAGTGATATTCTCACATAAACCATCTCTACCAATAAAGATCCAAATGAAAAAAGCATTGCATAATAATACCCTTCAGCAATACCAATCTGCATCGCAGCAACATTCAATGTTCCTAATGGTAACGAACCGAGAAAACTAATAAGAAGTCCCCAGAAGAAAATGCGTAGGAGTTTGGGCATGGGTCAAAGATAGGAAATGAGGATTGAGGAATAAGAAATAAGAAATGAGAAATGAGAAATAATGAAGGAGATTCTTATATAATCATATTAATCGGAAACAGGTCGGTTAATTACAAGGTTTTTTCACTTTCTCATCTCTTATTTCTCATTTCTTATTCCTTATTTATTAAATTTCAAATCGACCGAAATCATTTCGGTTGCCTACAACGCTTTTTCACTTTCTCATTTCTCATTTCTTATTTCCTATGCCTTATTAATTAAATTTCATATCGACCAAAATCATTTCGGTTTCCTACAAGGCTTTCCACTTTCTCATCTCTTATTTCTCATTTCTTATTCCTTATTTATTAAATTTCAAATCGACCGAAATCATTTCGGTTGCCTACAACGCTTTTTCACTTTCTCATTTCTCATTTCTTATTTCCTATGCCTTATTAATTAAATTTCATATCGACCAAAATCATTTCGGTTTCCTACAAGGCTTTCCACTTTCTCATCTCTTATTTCTCATTTCTTATTCCTTATTTATTAAATTTCAAATCGACCAAAATCATTTCGGTTGCCTACAAGGCTTTTCACTTTCTCATTTCTTATTTCTTATTTCTCATTTCTTATTTCCTATGCCTTATTAATTAAATTTCATACTGACCAAAATCATCTCGGTTTCCTACAAGGCTTTTCACTTTCTCATCTCTTATTTCTCATTTCCTATTCCTTATTTATTAAATTTCAAATCGACCAAAATCATTTCGGTTGCCTACAAGGCTTTTCACTTTCTCATTTCTTATTTCTTATTTCTCATTTCTTATTTCCTATGCCTTATTAATTAAATTTCATACTGACCAAAATCATCTCGGTTTCCTACAAGGCTTTTCACTTTCTCATCTCTTATTTCTCATTTCCTATTCCTTATTTATTAAATTTCAAATCGACCAAAATCATTTCGGTTGCCTACAAGGCTTTTTCACTTTCTCATTTCTTATTTCTCATTTCTTATTTTCTACCTCGCCAACACACTCAACGAAACCTTCAATTCATCCGCCATCGAAACACTACTGCCACCCACCCCATAATCACGGCGGTTAAGTTTTATGTCATCAGAAGTGAACATCCATCCTCCCTCCTTTTCTTCTACCACGAACTGGAAAGAGATTGGCTTTGTAGTGCCTTTTATAGTAAGATTGCCATTGAACTGGTAACGGCCTGGTTTAACGGTACCCTGTATTTTTGTACTGGCCATATGAATGGTGGGGTATTTTTTTACATCCAGGTACTCTTCTTTTCGCAGATGTCCATCTCTTGAATCATTATCTGTATCGATCGTAGATGAGTTTACTGTTACATCGAAAGAAGACGCTGCAGGATTTTTAGAATCAAATTTTATCGTTCCTTTCAACCCTGAAAAATCACCACCGGTTTTAAATCCGAAATTCTTGATCACAAAATGCACTTTACTGCCCTCGTCAACAGGGCTGATAGCTTTTTGCGCCTGCAAACTACCGACGCTGCAGCACAAAGCGAGTATCCAAAACAACCTTTTGCCTTTCATAAACGTAATTTATTTAGTATAAACGTTTTCTTTTTAAAAACGTTTCAAAAATCACAATAATTATTCCAGCCCGAATAAACCCTAAATTACAGCGGTTAAACTTATGATAAGATCGTCTACGATACAATTGCTGCGTTTTCACTTTTCTTTTTTTTTGATGCCCGTGTATTGGTTGGCGTTGAGCCAGACGAATGATATTGTACCAAAAGATGCTTTTTTCATTTTTATTATCCTCCACCTTTTGGTTTACCCTGCCAGTAATGGCTACAATAGTTATATGGACAGGGACATCAGTAGCATCGGCGGGATAAAAAAACCCCAGCAACCCACTGCACAATTATTTTACATTACAGTTTTGATGGATATGATCGCAGTGGGGTGCGGCGCATTTATAAGCATATATTTTGCAGCTGCATTGCTGCTGTATATCCTGGCCTCACGGGTTTATAGTTACCGGGGAATACGACTAAAACAATATCCAGTCATTGGATACCTGACTGTTATTATATTCCAGGGCGCATTGGTATTTTTTGCGGTAATGCATGGCAGCAGTGCAGGCAAAACATTGCAGGTGCCACTGATTGGCATGGTTGCTGCCGCTCTGTTAGTGGGAGGCTTTTACCCGCTTACCCAAATTTACCAGCATATGGAAGACAGGGCCGATGGCGTTACCACGATCAGTTATAAATTAGGATACCGCGGTACTTTTATCTTTACGGCAATCGTATATATGTTTGCGATGATCTCGCTGGGAATTTACCTGGCGCTGAATCTTCAACTTGATCATTTTTTTATCATCCAGTTGTTCCTCTTACCGGTATTGGCATATTTTTTCTGGTGGTTCTACCGGGTTTATCATAATACCAATGAGGCTAATTTTAAAAACACCATGCGCATGAACCTGATCGCATCTTTTTTTACTAATGCCGCATTCATTTTTTTATTTTTAATCGAAAAGTATTGAGTAAGATCATTTCAATAGCGACCAGTGTTCCATCCTACAAATATGAACAGGATCAGCTGTTCGTGTTTGCTGATGCCGTATTCTCAAAAAATGAGGAAGAAACGAGAAAGCTGAAGTTCCTGTACAAACATAGCGGCATCAGCGCCCGGTATTCGGTGATTCCCGATTTTAATGGTTCTCCTTCAAAACGAATATTATTTCCACAAACCGGGGACTTTGAACCCTTTCCCTGCCTCGAAAAACGCATGCAGCTATATTTCGACAAAGCCGCACCACTCTCTATACAGGCCATTGAAGATTGTATCAGTGGCAGGATCGATAAGAATGACATCACCCACTTAATAACGGTAAGCTGTACGGGCATTTGTGCACCCGGTATTGACCTGCAGATCATAGAACAGATGGGTTTGCCCAATAATATCATGCGCACTTCGGTGAATTTTATGGGTTGTTATGCAGCTGTACATGCATTGAAGCTTGCAGATGCATTCTGTAAAAGCTCGACCAATGCGAATGTGCTGATCGTTTGTACAGAATTGTGCACGCTTCATTTTCAAAAGCAAGCATCTATTGACAATATCACAGCGTCTTTGTTATTTGGCGATGGATGCGCAGCGGTGCTCCTGCAAAACGACGAAAGCAAAACAAAAGGCATTCGTTTGAATAGCTTTTTTTCAGACGTGTCTTTCAAAGGAAAGAATGAAATGGCCTGGGAGATTTCTTCCAAAGGATTTTTGATGACGCTTACAGGTTATGTTCCGGCACTTATTAAAGAAGATTTCAAAGAACTTGTGGGCAAAGCGCTCGAAGTTGCAAACGAAAAAGCCGATTCCATAACACATTGGTGTATTCACCCCGGCGGAAAACAAATATTGCAAAGCATTTGCGCAAGTCTAAACCTCGAGCAGGAACAATTAAAATATTCCTACGAGGTATTGAACGATTATGGCAACATGAGTTCTGCTACCATTTTATTCGTGTTGAAGAAAATACTGGAGGAGTTTAATGAAAATGCGCCTTCACAAAAACCCACTGTGTTTGGTGCAGCTTTTGGCCCCGGCCTCACGATGGAAACCTTTACTGCAACTTATGCCTGATCTTAAAAACCGTTCATATCAGAAAGAATTACTGGATAGCGACGATATCCCTTTTGCTGATATAAAGCAAAATATGCGGGAACTGAATACGGTAAATACTTTGTTGGGCGGACATAAGATCTCCATCAATGGTATCCAATCATTATTACCTGCTAACAGCAGCGGTCAAACGATTTCAATCTGCGAAATAGGCTGCGGCGGGGGCGATAACCTACAGGCAATCTCAACCTGGTGCAATAAAAATAACATCAAAGCAAATTTTATCGGCATTGATCAAAAACCGGCCTGTATCGAATTTGCCGCAGAACAATACCCCTCATTGCCCGCAAAGTGGATTACGAACGATTACGAAACAACCAACCTCGGCTGGCCGAAGCCAGCGATTGTATTTTCTTCCCTGTTTTGCCATCATTTTACCGATATCCAACTGGTGGAAATGATGCAATGGATGAAAAAGAACAGTGAAAAAGGATTTTTTATAAATGACCTGCAACGGCATCCAATGGCCTATTTACTGATCAAATGGCTTACCCGTTTTTTTTCAAAATCGTACCTTGTAAAAAATGATGCGCCCCTTTCTGTAGCACGCGGATTTAGGAAGCATGAATGGAAAAATATCCTGGAAGCTGCCGGCATAAAATCCTATAACATACAATGGAAATGGGCATTCAGGTATTTAATTGTCTGTAAAAATGAAGGATGAGCCTATTTATGATTGTGCCATTGTTGGTGGCGGACTCGGGGGACTTACCCTTGCCATTAACCTGGCACAAAAAGGATTTAAAATCATCCTTTTTGAAAAAGAATCCTATCCTTTTCACAAGGTCTGCGGTGAATACATCAGCATGGAAAGCTGGAATTACCTTACAACGCTTGGCCTCCCATTAAACGAATTGAATCTTCCCCGCATCAGCAAACTGGTCGTTAGCGCTCCAGGCCGTTCGATACTTGAGCAGGACCTTCCCCTTGGCGGATTTGGCATAAGCCGGTACAAAATCGACGCAATGCTTAAAACCCTGGCAGAACGTTCAGGCGTTACAGTTATGGATAACACACGAGTTGAAGATGTACAATTTATTGATCCGGTGTTTTTGATAAGTACCGCTGCGGAGCAATTTAGAAGTCGTACCTGCTGCGGTAGTTTTGGCAAGCGAAGCAATATCGACATTAAATGGAAACGCGATTTTGTACAGCAAGCGCCCAATAAACTCAACAATTTCATCGCCGTTAAATACCATGTACAATTTGATGCACCGCAGGACACCATCGCCCTGCACAATTTTGAAAACGGCTACTGCGGTATTTCTAAAATAGAAGACGATCGTTATTGCCTCTGTTATCTAACCAATGCCGCAAACCTGAAAAACTGCAATAACTCCATTGACCAGATGGAAAAGGAGCTGCTGAGCAAAAATCCCCACCTGGAAAAGATCCTTAAACAAATCATCAAACTATACGATCAACCACTTTCCATTTCACAGATCTCTTTCAATAAAAAATCAACTGTTGAAAATAATATGCTGATGATCGGCGATGCAGCAGGTATGATCACGCCCCTATGCGGCAACGGTATGAGCATGGCCATGCACGCAGGTAAAATTGCATCAGTATTTTTAATCGATTTTCTTGAAGGAAAGATCAGCCGCGATCAAATGGAAAGATCCTATAGCAATGAATGGAATAAAAATTTTGAAAATCGTTTGAAGACCGGCCGCATGATCCAACGATTTTTCGGAAAAAGCTGGCTTACCAACCTGTTTGTGTCAACGATGAAATTATTTCCGCCGCTGGCGACGATGCTTATTAAAAAAACACACGGAAAGCCTTTTTAAATTCTGAATTCTGAATTCTGAGTTCCCTACTAACAGACATCCAGTATCCAGTATCCAGCATCAAGCATCAAGTATCCAGTATCCAGTATCCAGTATCCAGCATCAAGTATCCAGCCCCTCACCCAATTCGCTTATCAGCCTCCTTCATGATCTTATACAACCGCTTCGTTTCAATCCTGAATTTAATCCCCTTCATGAATGGCCAGGGTTTTACACCTTGTTTAACGTTATAGCTGCTGATCGTGTACAGCGCTTTCCAGTGCTTTAATATTTCGCGGTAAGCACCAAATAAGGTATAGCCTGTGTCATAAAAATGATTGGGCTCGGCGCCGCAACCGTTGTATTCCAGGATGGTGAAGCCTGTGCCATCTTTCAGAGATTCAATATTGTTGCACATGATATCGTAGCGGCCATAAAAGAAATCATCCAGCTCAAGGCTCATTTTATCAAACCTCGCTACCAGCCTGTCATCAATATGGACCTTCAGGTCCACGAAATGGGCACCACGGTTGTGGTTAGCCGCATAGCTCAATACATATTTTTCTCCTGCAGGGATTATCCTATTCCAGTTGCCTGCATGCTTACTTTGCAGCTCTTCTGTACGCTTGGCGCCTTTGGGATGTTGCATGATCAATTGCTCCAGGGTATGCTGACCGTCGCCGGTAACATGCAAAGGAATTTTATGCAGGAAACCTGTAACGATGCCTTTTTTTTCTTTCGGATGGCGGATATAGAAAACACTTACTTCCATCGGGTAATGCACCATGCGCTGTACGATGTACTCAACAGGCACCATGCCGTGGTAGTGTTTTAATGCTTTTACATCATCAATTTTACGGAACAGGATGCCCTGCCCTCCCATCTCGGGCTTTACAATTAAAGGGAATTCGATCTGGTGACGTTCTATTTCCTTCACTACATTTTCTATATTTTCAGATGGCAGCACGTTGAAAGTTGTGGGATAGGAACCCGCCGGCAGCAGGTCGTACATCTCCTTCTTCGGCTCGCCGTCCATCCCTCCAAAGGTAATCTTTGGATTACTGGGTGTAAAAAACCATACGGCACGCGAGCGTATCATATACCAAACCCATACCGGCACCAGCGGTGCATATATCAATTTGAAAGGCCAGGCTTCCCAGTTCGTGATCTTATTGAGTATTTTTTTCAAATGATTGATTAATTTGTAAAATTAAATGCCCGCAGATAAACATTTCATAGTAAAATGTTATTTACTTTGTCGGCACAAATATATCTGAATTATGCATGTACCTACTATGGCCGAGTTTTTAGCGAGGGGTGAGCAACCCGAAGTACTGTTCTGGGTTGGTTGTTCCGGGAGTTTTGACCAGCGTGCACAAAAGATCACTAAAGCATTTGCAACCATACTGGATAAGATAGGCATTAAGTACGCCATATTGGGCAACGAGGAAATGTGCACCGGGGATCCTGCAAGAAGGGCTGGCAACGAATTTATGTTCCAGATGATGGCCTACCAGAATATTCAAATACTCAACGGCTACGAAATAAAAAAGATCGTGACTGCCTGCCCGCATTGCTTTAATATTCTCAAGAATGAGTATCCTGTATTGGGAGGAAACTACGAAGTCATTCATCACACTGCATTCTTACAGCAACTCATAGACGAAGGAAAAATAAAGATGACCGGCGGCGGCGCCTTTAAAGGAAAAAAGATCACTTACCACGATAGCTGCTACCTCGGCCGTGCAAATGGTATTTATGAAGCTCCCCGCAAAGTGCTGGAAGCAATGGATCTGGCATTGGTTGAAATGAAGCGCTGCCGTAGCAACGGCCTTTGCTGCGGTGCCGGTGGTGCACAAATGTTCAAAGAAGAAGAAAAAGGAACTACCCGCGTAAATTTTGAAAGAAGCGACGAAGCTTTGGATACAGGCGCAAACATCATCGCTGCTGCCTGCCCTTTCTGCAATACCATGCTTACTGACGGTGTCAAAAATAAGGAAAAAGAAGACGAAGTGCAGGTGTTGGACATTGCGGAGATAGTGGCCGCCTCACTGTAGCGGATTTACAGAATTTGTCCATCCTGTAAATCCGGTAAATCCTGCTTAAATTTGCGCTATGGACCTCGACATACAACAACACCTCCCCGAAGATTTTGATGACAACTCAAGAGTGTGGATTTACCAGTCAAGCCGTATTTTTTTGATGAGCGAAGCATTTGAACTGGAGGATATTTTTAAGGAATTTGTACAAACCTGGGCCAGCCACGGCACACCGGTAAAAGGATATGCCAACTTATTTTTCGGTAGATTTATTGTTTTTATGGCCGACGAAACCGCCACTGGTGTTAGCGGTTGCAGTACCGATAGCTCGGTTAGGGTGATTAAAGAAATAGAGCAGCAATACAACGTGAACATGTTTGACCGCCAGACACTTGCATTTATCGTTAAAGATAAAATTGAAGCGATCCCACTCTCCCAGTTCCACTACGCCATCGACAATAATTTCATCAACGAAAACACGCTTTACTTCAACAATACGATACTCACCAAAAAGCAATTGACAGAGGGATGGATTATCCCGGTTAAAGACAGCTGGCTGCAAAAACAACTGGTTCAACGAAACTAGATCGGGGATTTTTTTACACGTATCCCTGGTTTCCCCCTTTCTTTACCCACGGTTTACTTATATATTTGAACAGGCGATTCATACGAATTTGCATAAATGAGCATACGGTATCATGCCCCATAATCTAACTATGGCATGATTTTGTAAATCTGTCAATTATAAATTCAGAAGCTTTGCTGAAAAAACTTGCAATATGCTTTTTTTGCTGCCTGGCTGCAATAGCCAATAAGCTGTGTGCCCAGGTCACAGATTCTGCCAAATACACAACCGTTGTTGCGGGCAAACATTACGACCGTAGCAAATTCTACCAATCACTTTGGGGCAAACATTACCGCAAAGAATGGGCAACGCCCACAAAGTTCAAAGTAGTAATGCTCGATACGCTTGCAGGCGGACTCACTCCGTATGAAGCAGGTGGCAGCAGGCAGTCAAAGAACATTAAACTCCGCGACCACAATAACAGGGAATATGTATTAAGAAGTATTGATAAGGATTTTGCAGGTGTACTCCCACCAATTGCGAAGGGCACATTTATTGAATCATTGGCGCATGACCAGGCTTCCATTGCACATCCTTATGCAGCGGTTACCATTCCACCCATGGCAGAAGCTGTTGGTATCTACCACACCAATCCCGCGATCTATTATATTCCCAAACAAAAAGCATTGGGCAAATTCAATGACCAGTTTGGAGATGCATTGTACCTTTTTGAACAAAGGCCCGATGAAAACTGGACCACGGCTCCCAATTTCGGCAACGCAAAAGATATCAAGAGCACCCCGAAGATGTTGCAGAAGATCCATGATGACAACGACAACAGTGTTGACCAGGAGGCTTTTTTGAGAGCAAGATTATTTGATATGGTTATCGGCGACTGGGGCCGCCATGAAGATCAATGGCGTTGGGCTGAGATGGAAGATGGCAAACAAACAGTGTACGTGCCCATTCCCCGCGATCGTGACCAGGCTTATACCTTATTCGATGGCGTTCTGGTAAAATCAGCCAAGCGTGCGGCCAGGGCAAAGCACCTGCAAACCTTTTCCTATAAGATAAAGAACGTAAACGCTTTTAATTATCCTGCCCGTAATCTCGACAGGCATTTACTAAATGCCCTTCCGCGTGAAGCGTGGACACGAACTGCGGCAGATATACAACTACGATTAACCGACCAGGTAATCGACAATGCGCTACGCTTATTACCGCCGGAAGTTTACAATATTTCAGGGCCAGAAATAGCAGCTAAAATAAAATCCCGTCGGGATCACCTCGTGGAGTATGCCGAAAAATACTATAAAGTGCTGGCAAAAAATGTAGATATAACAGGATCGGCTAAACGTGAATTCTTTGAAGTCAAAAGAATGGCGAATGATTCAGTGCTGGTAAACATCTATAAGATAAACAAGAGCGGTGAGGTAAAAGATAAACCCTTTTATTCAAGAACGTTTTATGGCAAACAAACTTCCGAGATAAGACTGTACGGGCTGGATGGAGAAGATGAGTATGTAGTAACCGGAGATACAAGAAAGAGCATTAGTGTAAGACTGATCGGTGGATTTGCCCATGACAAATTCAATGACCAGTCGCATGTAAAGGGTATCGGACATAAAACAGAAATTTACGACGACCATAATAACGAGTTCAAAAAAACAAGTGAAACATCCCTGCACCTTTCAGAAGACACAGCTGTTCACGCTTTTAAATACAATTCTTACAAGTTCGATAAGATCGGTTTTAAGGGAACCATATTCTACACTTACGACGATCGCCTGTTTGTAGGACTGAATCATATAACAACAAAGAACAAATGGCGTAAAGAGCCCTATGGATTTACCCGATTGTTCGGCGTGAACTATTCCATCATACAAAACTCATTCAGCTTTACGTACAAGAGCCGCTTCACCAAATTGTTCGGCAATTGGGATGGGGTATTTTATGCCAATTATGATTTTGTGCGCTGGACCAATTTCTTCGGACTTGGGAATGAAACAAAGCTCGTAGAGACCAACCGCGACTTCAACAGGATGGTCAGCAATAATTATATTGCCAGCGCCGGTGTAGAAAGGGTTTTTAAAAATCGCCATAAACTCACGTTCACCGCATTTTACAAGGGCGTTGATATAAAAAATGATACTTCGCGTTTTGTATCAAAGATCCCCGGCAGCCAGGATCCCGGCTTTTATAAGAACAATGGCTTTGCAGGTTTAAATGCTGATTATTTATACCAGGTGCTGGACGATTCTGTCCTTCCACGGAAAGGTATCAGCTTTCTTGCCGGACTGAACTATACGCATAACCTAAGGGACAATCATCGGACATTTGGAAAATTCACAACAGAAGCGAATGTGTATGTGCCTTTGACAAAAAAATTCGGGCTTGCGTTTGTAGGTGGTGGTGCTGCATTATTTGGATCCCCTGTTTTTTACCAGTACAATACCATCGGTGGCGGGCAAACGCTGCGTGCTTATCGCAGGGAAAGATTTTCGGGCGACTACACGGTTTACTCGCAAAACGAATTACAGTGGATCACACCGGTACACTCTTATTTATACAATGGCAGGATTGGCTTTTTTGCACTCTATGATATCGGGCGTGTATGGCTGTCCGGCGAAAAATCCAATAAATGGCATAGCGGCTATGGTGGCGGTATCATCTTATCTCCTTTTAACCTGATCAGCGTTACATTGGCTTATGGTATTTCTGCAGAGGAAAGCAATGTGCACCTGGCGTTGATAAGGGCGTTCTAGGATGCTTGATACTTGATACTTGATACTTGATACTTGATAGCGGATAGTCCTATCTTTTTCAGCAACGTTTCTCACAGAGGACGTTGCGTCCGAATATTCAATTAGTTGTTTCACGCAATGACGCAAAGGATTCGCAAAGCCGCAAAATTTTATACTACCTGGTTCTTCAATTCAGCATTCAGATCTCAGAACGCTTAACGCTTCATTCTCAACTCCCTCCTCCTTTTTTCTGCAGACCTTGTTCTTCAACTCAGAATTCAGCACTCAGCACTCAGAATTGTCCATTCCTTTTATGCTTCTTTTCACTTTAGCAGGCACCATTCTTGTGAAATATTCTTTACCGACAAAAAACAAAATCGTGGAAAATGATACAACAGGCATCGAAGAAAAAAACGAAGTAAGCCCTCAACAGGAAAGTATTCAAGCACACCGTGATCATCTTGTAGACGAGATTAATAAAGATGAAGCACTGCTAAAGGAATTACAACAAAAGATCAGGAAAAATAAAGAACAGTTTCGGAAATGGCTAAGCCTGATGGGCTAGAAGTAGAAGGATGTTGGATACTGGATGCTGGATGCTGGATGCTGGATACTTGATACCAGATCGTATTGGAAACTTAGATTTTTCATGCAATCACGGAAAGGGTGCGCAAAGACGCAAGGTTTAGATGCACCACAGTTCATTAACTCAGAATTCAGAATTTATAACCCTCAGCCTGTTTTTTTTATGCTTCCGGACGATGCACACAATGAACATCTGGCTTCGCGATAAACGCGGGAGCCAAAACAAATTTGGCCGCAAACATCATTACGCCAATCTTTGTAAGACAGCAATACCTGCACCGTATGAAATTTCTATTGGGTATTATGTTATTGCCGGCGATTAGCTTTGCCCAATCTACATTTACAGGAACCGTTATTGACAAAAAAAACGCTGCCAAACTGCCCTTTGCAACAGTGAGCCTGGTGAAAGAGAATATAGGTGTTAATTCAGATGAAAATGGCTATTTCGTTTTAAAAACACATCATTTAATAGCAGACGATACATTAGTCATTTCTTCCGTAGGTTATGTATCGAAAAAAATAGCGGTAAGTATTGCCGACAGCAATTTAAACATCCGGTTAGACGAACAAATAGCTACACTTGATGAAGTAGTTATAGATCCCAACTATAAATGGACAACCAGCACTTTAAACGACTTCGCTAATTGTGGAGATCACTTCATAGCTACGAGCGGGTACATGCAGCAGGCAGCCCAGCAATTTCATATTTCTAAAGAATACGCAAGGTTGGTTAAGCTTAGGATCTGCAGGGCACCTGGCAGGCCGGGAAAATCTACTTTCCGAATCAGGGTTTATGATATCGATACTTTAACCGGTGGTCCCGGCATTGATCTTTGCGATAAAGTGATCGAAGTGAAATCCGGAAATGCCACAGTGAAAGTAAACCTGGAATCATACAACATCAGCATTCCCCACCAGGATTTCTTTGTCGCCATAGAATGGTTAAAAATCCCCGGAAACGAACAGGAAATAAAACATGAAAACCCCAACGTCCCGCCAGATTATAAAATGTACTCGCCCAGCATTGGCTGGCAGGATCAAACTGAGCCGCAACCGGAAGGATGGTTTTTAAATTATAATGGAACCTGGAAACAATTAAACTATACTTTTAAAAATAGAAAAACACTGCTGATTGCGGCGACGGTAAAATACTAAGTCTATTCCTTTACTCCTGCATCCCGAAAAAGAGGTTTGGAGGTTGAAAAGGTTTGAACATTCAAAACGTTGGAAAGGTTTGGAACGCCTGGAACATTTGGAACTTCTAAAATGTTTGCAACCTTTTGAACATTAAATATTTTCACAATGAAACCAGGAAATAAAACCGCTGTTTTAAAGTTCAGGAAGCAGGATACCGTCGCAAATATCAAGCTCAACATAGCAGACTATTTTCATAAAACATTTCAAAGTAATGATAAAACGATTCAATTCAGTGGAGCCTTCACTTCCGAATATGAATTTGAGATCCGGTCTAAATGGGAAATGATATTTTCGATAAAAAGAAATGCAAAGCCCGCATCTGTTACGGGACGAATTATCCAACTTGATGAGCAATGGACCGAAATTAAAATAACAAGGCGGATAAAAAGTACATTCACCCTATTCAATTCAATCCTCCTGCTGGCAGGTACCATCTTAATAATTACAAGCTTTACGGAAAGTAACTTTAAATTATTTTATCTATTTGCCGGATTTTTTTTGGTCTTTGTTTTCGGTATCTTAGTGATTGCTCAAAACATGCTGTTAAGATCTGCCGTCTCAGATTTTGCAACCAAACTTCAATTAGCAGGGCAATAATCCAGGGCAACAAAAAATAAATATGAAAAAAATAATTGCAGCAATAAATATGACGGTTGACGGGTTTTGCGATCACACTTCAGGTGTGGCTGATGAAGCAATTCATCGACATTATGCTGATCTTTTAAGAGGTGCCGATACTGTTTTATATGGCAGGATCACCTACCAGCTGATGGAATATTGGAGAACTGTGCTGGAAAAACCGACCGGTGATAATGCAATGGACGATTTTGCAGTTGCTATCGACAGCACGCCAAAGATTGTCTTTTCCCGCACATTGAAAAATGTGGATTGGAATTCTGCGAAATTAGCAAGTAAGGATCCTGAACAGGAAGTATTGGAACTCAAGCAATCTCCCAATAGCGGTAAAAACGTTTTTGTGTGCAGCCCAAGCCTGATTGTTGCATTAACGAAACTTAATTTAATAGACGAATACCAGCTTTGTATTCATCCTGTCATCGCTGGTAGTGGTTTGACCTTATTTAAAAACATCAGTGAAAAAATTTCGCTTAAACTCATCAATACAAAAACCTTTGACGTGGGTGCAGTCATTCTATACTATGAGCCGGCAAACAACAAACGAGGCTGACATTTTCACAGTTTGTCGCAGCATGATATTCCACCATTATAGCCTATCCCATACCCAATTTAAGTTTTTAGGATTTTATGAAAAAAAATTTTGACAACATCATTTTAGTCGTTCTTTTTGCAGTTGCCATTTTTCTTCATTCTCAAAAATATGGATTGGAAAATGCGCTGCAGTTTTCTCATTTATTGCTTGCAGTGTTGTTTTCAGCTCTTACAGTTGTAATGCTGCCTTTGATATTTCAGAAAAGAAGAAAGAAAATTGTTTTGACTAAAAACCGTTCTCTTTTATTACGCGGCGGCATTGCTATCCTGTTATTGATCCTCGGAATAATAACCTGGACTAAAAAAGAACGGATTTTATATATTGAATTTACCGGTATCTTTTGCCTGGTTTTAATTGGCTATAGAATTATTGCCGGCGTTTTTAGCAGGTGAACTCATTTAGGGCGGGGCTGATCAATGTCCTCATCTATAAAATTGAGATTTTTTATTAAACAGTATCACCCGGATCTGCCCACTTATGATATTCGTGTTGTCTTTGCAGTATAAAAGAATTTTTGTTTCTTTAATCGGTTGTTACGTCATACAACCATTAAATCCCGAACTATGGAATACAACAATACCGTGGCATTAGCAGTTATAACAATGAAAACTCAGTTATGAATAAGCTTTTTCTATTATTGTTCAGCCTTTTTAGCTTTACGAAAACTGATGGACAGCCAATTCAAAAGGAAGGAATCATGAATCTCGTTACCCCTTCAGATCCGGAAGGCCTTCATCACTATACCAGGTTTATGGACAGCGTCGTAATCTTTGAAATATATGAACAGTGGTCTGAATCGGAGGGTGATAGCATAACTGCTGAAGGTGTTCGGATTTTTAAATACTCAATACTTGATCTTACAAATATGAGAGCTCAGGACTATATCACATTTTCTGATACTGCCACACCTGTAACTAATTACCAGCTTAAGAATTCAGAATCCATCTCGTTCGGTTTTCATCTTGATAAACACCCCTACGGTAAGTATATTGACAGCCTGGTTCCAATGCCCGATTCTATGATTAACGGGAAACAATATAAGAGACTTTATTTCGATCTATCAGGCTCAGGCTGGCATCAAAGACTTGTTTACTATTTCGAACACCAGGAATCCAGGAATATTTTTCACATGATGAAACCATTTGACAGTTGTTACCCCGGATATAAAATAACACGGGTTCAGTATATCGATATGCTGACAGGACACAGCAGCTTTTCTTATTTAGAACTCGTTAGCAATACATTAAATGTAGTGGAACATAACGTATTCGAAGCCTGGCAAAAAAATCTAAGTACTTCAACCTTACCCATAACCTCAAAAATCGAAGCCCAAAGTTCGTTTGCCCGGTTAAATCAAAAAAAATAAGATCCTGAAATTAATAGCACCATGCGACTGTTTATTTTGATCCTGCTCATTGCAACTGTACCTGCAAAACATTTATCGGCGCAAAAAGCCGTTAGCCAGTCAGTGTCAAATGTCTTTAAAGTAAATTTCCTTTTCCCGGGCATAAGTTATGAGCAAAAAGTCTCCCGTTTCAAAACCATTCACATTTCCGGCTATCTAAATTTTTTGATTGCTTCGGAAACTGTTGACCTCGAGCACCAGTATTATTTATTTGCCGGGCCTGCACTGAAAATAGAATTTCGGAATTACTATAATTTCAAAAAGCGGGAAGAAAAAAATCTATTCACTTCAATGAACAGCTTAAACTATGTTGCACCGGTTTATATGGCAACCTATGTCAATAGTCCTATGGATGCAAAAGCCCACAGGTTGATTCACCAGGTTGGTGCCGTATGGGGAATGCAAAGGAATTTTTCCGGAAGGTTCAGTGTTGATATCAATGCTGGATTGGGTTATCAGTTTTGTAACGAGGAAATAAAGAACCAGCTACTACCTATTCTGCAATTTGGACTCGGGTTCTGGCTGAATAATAAGAACAAATAATAAGAATTAATCTACATTTCACAGTACTTCTTCGTGTTGTTTTTAGTCGTTGTGACTTTGCGGTGAATTTTTCTTTACAATCACATTCACAATGCTAACAGAATTTTATGAATACCTGTTAGCAGTTAAATGGGTATTTGTTTATTTTAGATTTAAATGAGGTTAATCATAGTCCTGCTATTGCTGCAACCAGTATACGCTTTTCCCCAACACCAGGAAAGAACTTTATTGCTTTATAATGTTGGACTAGGAGGATTTTCCTCTGGCATCGGGGCTGTTATTAATAAACCTAAAAATGAAAACTGGAAAAAAACATTTATAAGAGGATTTTGGCGGGGAAGTACCGGCGGCCTGCTCAATTACTCAGGTAAAAAAATGCTGTACCTGGTAAATAAAAAAAGTGAGTATGGGTACGCCTGGCCTGCCAAAATATTACATTTTGCAGGCTTATCGATCATGGAAAATGCTTCCCTCAATGAACCTTTTCTGCAAAACTGGTATATCGATTATGGGATAGTGCGGTTTGATTTCTCAATAAACCGTAAAAAGAAATTCAGAGCCCGCTTTTTACTCGAATCTATTCCCTCGATCATTTTTGCAAGCCAAACCGGCAAATTCGATGTCGGAAAAACATTGGCTACCGGGAATTTAATATTTGTAAACAACGAGAGTCGCTATGTAGATTATAATGACCGCAAAGATGTTGGATATAGTTTTGGCAAAACGATTGCAGTTGGTTCGGCATGGGAGGTTCTTATTGGGTGATGGCACACGAAATTGTCCATCAATTTCAATTCGGTGATTTCCAGGTTTTCAACACCTGGCTAAAGCCATTCGAGAAAAAAGTAAAATCCAAAACTCTTAAGACAATTTTCTCTAAATACATTTATTTCAATATACCATACTACTGGGGCCTGTATGAAATTACCGGCCGTTATGATCCCCCTCATTATTATAAAAACTTCTTCGAGTTTGAAGCGCAGCGGTTTTCTACGAACGAATATGTCCCCCGTTAAACTGCTATCATTTTGGTTTCTGGCATGGTCCATGTCACCACGAACCAAATTGTCCTCTTCATTATAAAGAGTGATCATTGTAGTTGAATAAAAAGTTGTTACTTTATTATCTTGAACGAAGCTCCTGGAAAAATTTAAATTTCTTAAACGGCTTAAATCCACCAGTTAACTGAATTACTTATGCGAACAAGCTATTGTTTAATTGCTTTTTTGTTTTCCTTTTTTTTAGCCGGTTGTAAGGATGAAAATGGAAAGGAAATGTTTATAGTGAGTAATCAATTGAACAAAATTCCGGACAGTGTTTTCCTTCAGCAACATTTATCAACTCTTTCCATATCCATTGAAGGTTATACGCTTTATCCACCCCTGAGTGGGCTGGGCAGCAGCGATTTTCCTGTAATGCCTTTAGCCGAACTGCCAGAACGCTTTTGCGAGTTGCAGGCTTTGAAAACGCTGAAAATTATCGGATCGCGTTTGAAAAAACTGCCAACCTGTTTTACTGCACTAAAAAATATTGAAACTCTCGACCTGTCATTAAATTCCGGTTTAAAGCCGGTAAACGAAATGGATAAGTTTAAGGCGCTACCGAGGTTAAAAACGTTGAACATTTTTGGCTCCGATTTAACTGCTGAAGACGAGCAAACAATCAGGAAAACTTTACCTGGAGTAAAAATTATTGCCAACCTGCAAGAGGCTCTCAGGGAAAATCCGTAATATAATTTCACCATCACCGGCGCTCACCTGGCTTTTGTTCTCTTCGCTTTGGTTGCACGCAACATGAACCAAATCGACATTGCGCTCATTCATACAGAAGGCCCCAGAACTGCCCGTTAGTTAATACTGCCGGTTCTGTTCCGTTCCAACAGGTAACATTAAACGAACCTTTTACATAATTCCGCGAAACGCTGTCCAACACAAGCTGGCCGGTTGCATTCGCCGGATCGCTGTCATAATTGGTAGTAACACCGGTTGAACTATTGTAAAGCCGGTAAGATAAGCCGCGGCCGGGTCCAAAACTATAACTACCCCGGGTTGAATCCGGGATCGTCATCGCAAACTCTTCATAAATAGCTCCTTCCATGTGTTTTCTTATAAAAATAGCTATATAAGGAGGCTCCATGTAATTATCAATATAATGAAAAGTATAGCCAATTGGTTCCACGTAGTCAAAATGTTTGGAGTTACCGTTTTTTAAAATATCAAAAGCGATATGGCCTTTTGAATTATCAGGAGACGCATTGATCTTTTCCTTTTTGCATGCGTGTAAAGACAGGCATAGCATCAACAAAAATCCAGCGACTGCATACTTGCTATTGAACCAGGGGATTCCAAAGGATTTGCTCGCATAGTTTTCTTTTTTCATAAACTTGTTTTTAAGTATCGATAATTTTTGATAAAACTAAACAGCAAAACCACCTTACTAAAATTGAAATCAGCGCCGCTGATATTTACAATCAGATTATTTACCAGCAATGCCCTGTCCCTGGAGGATGTGCCCCGGTTTTTACTAAAATGAAAAGATGAGACCTGATAATTTGCAGAAATTGCAATTCTATTTGATAGCGTTAATACTTGCTAATAAAATTAAACCAGCCAGGGTCCTGCTGACAGGGCCCGTTAATCAAAAAATTCGTTACTTTATCAAACCATCGTAAACGTTTCTGCAAACTAAAAAACAATAGCATGACCAAATTCAGCTTTTTTGTAATCCTGTATTTTTCCGGCAGTCTTTCATTTGCCCAAAAAGCAGAAACTATATATTTAAACGCGGATGACAGTACTTCAAATTTATATGTTGTTGTACACCCAACACAGGCCAATATAAAAGGTTATGCGTTTTTTATTCCAGGGATGTTTCAAAAAGCCAAAGATGTTTTAGTTCAAACAAATTTGCCGAACTACGCAGCACAGCAGGGAATATTGACCATCATTCCTACTTTCAAAACCGGTATTGGTTCTTTTGGAATTGATACTGCCACACAAAATTCTTTTTTAGAGATCCTTGCTCACGTTACTGCAAAATATAATCTTAAAGGACTAAAATTCTATTTGGGAGGATTCTCAATTGGTGGCACCTGTGCGTTAAAATATGCTGAACTGGCATTTAGCAATAATTACAATATAAAACCTGCTGCTGTTTTCGCAATAGATTCGCCATTAGACTTTGAAAGAATGTACAATACGATCATCCGGGAAAAAAGACTATCGCCTGTTGGCAAACAACCACAGGAGGAAGGCGAATATCTTATTAAACGTTTCAAAAAGGAATTCGGCGGGTTGCCTCCCGACGCTGTATCAAATTATCACCAGCTTTCTCCTTATTCATTTAATGACAGTACACAAAGCGCCATAAAACCCCTGGTTAATTTACCTATTCGTTTATATACAGAACCTGATGTGCAATGGTGGCTGAATGATGGAGCTGATTACACAGGGATGAATGCATTGGATTTTTCTGCCATGACCAATGAATTAATGAGGTTAGGCAATTCTAAAATATCCCTGATTACCACCTTTAACAAAGGTTATAGAATGCCAGGCAAACAACGCCATCCTCACTCATGGAGTATCGTTGATCCAAAAGATCTTGTAAACTGGCTCGTTAAGCAATAGTTCCATACTGCCCCTGCCTTTATCACGAAATATCCTGCAAAAATTTCCCCGAAAATATTCCCAAGTCATGAATTCTGGCATATATATCGTACTGGTTTGTGATAATAAGCAATCATTAAAACAGTATGGCGTCAACCAAAAGCAAACAAAAAAAAACCTCCGCTAAAAAAATTGCTAAAGGCAAAAATGCCAGCGCAAGGTCTGTTGCGGAAAAAGCTCCCCGTGCAAATTTTACATTGAACCTGCAACCCATGCTCGCCTCCCTGGTAGATAAACCTTTTGACGAAGAGGGTTGGTTATATGAAATAAAATGGGACGGCTACCGTGCAATGGCATTCATGAATAATGGAAAAGTGAATTTAAAATCCAGGAACGATAAATCCTTTGATGAGAAATTCTATCCTGTTTTCAATGCTTTGAAAAAATGGGGCATCAATGCCATCGTGGATGGAGAAATAGCAGTACTTGATGAAAAAGGTATCTCCAATTTTGGAGCCCTTCAAAACTGGCGAAGCGAAGCCGACGGTGAACTGTATTTTTACGTGTTTGATATAGTGTGGCTGGATGGTAAGGATCTAAGCAACCTTCCGTTAAAAGAACGTCGCACTGTTCTTGAATCTGTGGTGCCACAAAATGGGCTTATCAGGTTAAGCACAGCATTTGAAGAATCCGGCATCGAATTTTTTGAAGCGGCAAAAAAAACCGGGCTGGAAGGAATCATCGCAAAAAAAGCAGGTAGCATTTACCAGCCCGGCAAACGCTCAAAGGAATGGCTGAAGATCAAGGCCAATAAACGCCAGGAAATGGTGATCGGCGGTTATACAAGGAATGATGATACCAGCAAACTTTTCAGCGCCTTACTGGTAGGGGTATACGAAAAGGGAAAATTAAGGTATACGGGCAAGGTTGGAACAGGATTCAACGATAAGATGCAGCTGGAAATGCTTGCCACTTTCAAAAAATACATTGTTAAAAAGCCTCCTTTTAATGAAACGCCGGATATTAATAAACCTTCCCGTTTCAGGCCCAATCCTCCACACGCAACAGCAACCTGGCTAAAACCCGAACTGATTTGTGAAGTAAGCTTTACAGAAATGACTTCCGACGGGATCATGCGGCATCCCTCCTTTGAAGGCATGCGCATCGATAAAAAAGCAACGGCCGTAGTAGAGGAAATTGCAAAGCCAACAAAAACCATGTTGAAGAAAGCAGGCAGTCTTTACGAGAAAAAAATGTTGAAGGCTTCCGCCAATAAAGAACGAAAAACATTTCTGAATCCAACGGATGAAACCCAGGTCCGTAAGATAAACGGGCACGACCTTAAGTTTACCAATCTCAGTAAATTTTATTGGCCAAAAGAAAAAATCACGAAGAGAGATCTTTTAAATTACTATTACCAGGTGGCTCCCTATATCCTGCCTTACCTGAAAGACAGGCCGCAATCAATGTTGCGTCATCCCGATGGTATTACGGGTGAAGCATTCTTCTTTAAGGATGTTACCGGGAAGGCTCCGTCATGGGTAAAAACATTTTTGTACCACAGCGAGGCAGATGACCGCGACAGGAATTACCTCGTTGCAAAAGATGAGGCAAGCCTGCTCTATATGGTATCGCTGGGTTGTATAGAAATCAATCCCTGGCATAGCCGGGTACAAAAAGAAGACTACCCCGATTGGTGCATCATCGATCTTGACCCGGGCAATACGAGTTTTGAACAGGTGATAAAAGCAGCACTCGTTACCAAAGAAGTACTCGATGATATTAACGTTCCCGGATACGCGAAAACGAGCGGATCCAAAGGAATTCATATTTATATACCACTTGGCGCCAAATATACCTACGAGCAGTCAAAAGAGTTTGCACGGGTAATTGCCAGACTGGTAAATGATCGCATTCCTGCTTTTACGAGCATTGAAAGAGCCGTTAAAGACCGGAAGGGAAAAATGTATATCGACTTTTTGCAAAACAGGCCACAGGCAACGGTATCCGCCCCCTACTCTGTTAGACCCAAACCTGGGGCTACTGTTTCTATGCCGCTTTATTGGGAAGAAGTAAAAAAAGGGCTTAAAATGTCTGACTTTACAATACACAATGCGATAGAAAGAATTAGAGCTGAAGGCGATATTTTTAAACCTGTTATCGGCAAAGGGATCAACCTGCGCCAGGCGGTAAAAAAGCTGGAAGGGATTGAAGGAGGTTCAAAAGGTTCAAGAGGTTTAAGAAGTTCAAAAGGTTGAAAAGGTTGAAGGAATTATATGATGAAACGATTTTTTAAAAACAATTCATTGTCTATTGTGTTCTGGATCTTATTCCTGTTATCATTGACAGGACAGGTAATAACCGGGTTTAAAGAATACAATAAGGAAAGAACAGAAGACGGGCAGGCGCCCATTGCCGTTAGTCGCTACTTTTCCACAGGTCATTTTATTGAATCAACATTTGAAAACTGGGAAAGCGAATTCCTGCAGATGGCATTGTTCGTATGGCTTACCATTTTCCTGTATCAAAAAGGCTCTTCGGAATCGAAGAAAATGGATGGAACCGATGAGGTTGACCGGGAACCGGATCCAAACAGGAAAGCTGCCCCCTGGCCTGTGAAAAAAGGAGGAATAGTACTCCAATTGTATAAACATTCTCTTACGATTGCTTTGCTATTATTGTTCATCGCATCCTTTCTTTTCCATTTCCATGGCAGTTACCTCGATGAAGCCGAACAACAGCTGGCCAAAGGACAAGCTTCTTTAAGCGAGTCAGAATATATTCAAAACAGCCGATTCTGGTTTGAATCTTTTCAAAACTGGCAAAGTGAATTTTTATCGGTATTTGCGATCATCGTACTCTCCGTTTTCCTCCGACAAAAAGGATCTGCACAATCAAAACCTGTTGACGCGGCCCATGATGAGACAGGAGAATAATAAAACCTATTAAAAAGTTATATTGATTAACCGGTTATTATTTCACGCAAAGACGCTAAGAATTTTAAGGCGCAACTATTTCGTCTCCTGACAAATTTGCGAGCCTTTGCAGCTCTGTGTGAAACAAAAAAAAGCTTTCTTTGCCAACCTTCGCAGCGTTGCATGAAAAATACTAAAAGAGAATCACCAAATTCTCATCCTTACCTGGACGCCCTGGTAATAATATTCCCGATATAAAAAATATAATTCCCAGCGTAATGTCAAGATATGCGATCACCGCATTCATATGAAAAACCCTCACAAAAACTTCCGCCTTGTCAATAAACCAACACATCCCGGTGAAGCATAAAATGATCCCTGCACAGATATTAAAGCTGCGCACGTCAGCCCGGATTCCCGCAACCAGTCCGGCAACAGCAAGTATTATGAACGCAACAGATTTATAAATACTAATGGATAATACTCCAAACACAACCGGGCTAATCAAACCCCAGCCACCTGCCCCGAGCAGGAAAATGCAAACGATAATTGTGTACAGGCTGGTTAGTTTTTTAAAGCTCATGGAGAAAACTATTTCTGTTGCTTTTTTTTTACTGTGTTCTTCTTTCTTATTGTGCGTTATATCGCCTTTCTTAATTTCCTGCTCTTCACCCTCACGGTGATCAAGATTATTTTTATTATCGGCCCGCTTCCCTGAATGCCGCTGTTCATTATATGAAGGCGCTTGCTTACCTGCTGAATTTGTTTTCATCATTAAAATTTATTGGTGACAAACCAATTCTACAGTCAAAAACATGCCACAGCATTATTCATGTAAGGCGCTGCTAAAAAATATAGGGTACTTTGAAAAAAGAACGGCACCTATCGGTGCCGCCCTATAATAGAATCCCACTTATGCCATTTGAGCTTCTTCTTTTTCCTGCATAGTTGAACTCGCATTTTCATTGCGATCCCACGAATACGTTCCTTCATCTTCGGCCTCCATATTTATATATGATTCCGCTATATCTGTAAGCTTCTTATCTGTTTGTTCTTCTTCGTCCAGGGTCTTTTCAAGCAATGCCGCTGCCTGGTCGAGTCCCATGGTAACGGCCAGTTGGGCCAGTCCACCATAAGAAGCAATTTCATAGTGTTCAACTTTTTGTGCCGCAATGATCAACGCAGCATCCCTCGTCATGGAACCTTCTTTTGTATCACTGATGATCGATTTTGCTTCACGGATCAACCCATCCATTGCCTCGCATTTTTTACCTTCTGGTTCGGCCCCGATCATTTTAAAAACCTTTTCGAGCCGTTTGATCTGTCTTTCGGTCTGGCGAATATGTTCTTCAAATGCATCTTCCAGTTCCTCGGTGGACGCTGCTTTCTGCATTTCGGCAAGCGCTTTTGTAAGTTGTTGCTCAGCATAATAAATATCCTTTAGCTGATCAGTGAAGAATTTTTCAAGCAATGATTCCTTTGCCTGTTCCCGCTGCTGGGATCCTTTTTTATTTTTATTATCGTTCTTCATCTTATTTATTTTGATTGTCATAACGTTAATGATTACCTGTCGTAGCGGTTCCGGTCGGAGTTATTACCTCCTGAACGTTGTAAACGACCTCCAAACCCGCGGTGGCGGGATTCACCCGGATTGCCACCCTGCCTGCCGCTATTACCTGACCAGTCATTGTCATTGGAAGATCCCCTGCCATAGTTCCCCTGTCCGCCACCGTAATTGCCGCGACCACTGGTACTATCATAGCCGGATCCTGAACCATAACCTCTGTTGCCGGAACCTCCATATCCACCCTGGTTGCCGTAATTTCCCTGCCCACCGTAACCACCGGAATTACCCATTCCGCCGCGTCCACGATCGTAAGAATCACTAAAGCTTCCATAGTCGCTGCTACCATAGTTTCCCTGGTTGCTCATACCTCCACGACCACGGTCATTACCGCCATATTGTCCACCGTAATTTCCACCGCCGTAATAACCGGATTGTCCGCTCATGCCGCGGCTGTTACGATCATTGCCTCCATAATTTCCGCCTCCACCATACTGACCTGAACCCCCGCGATTGCCCATACCGCCGGAATTTCGTCCGCGGTCATTTCCACCATATGCGTTACCGTAATCATTGTCATAACCTGAATTGCCTGACCAGTCATTATAACCGTAGCTGCCTCCACCGTTGCTACCGCCATATTGGTTTCCACCTTGTATGGAGTTGAATTCATCTTCACCACGCATTCCGCGGAAGTCATTTTCATTGTCGTCATCATCGTACCCGCCATAACCTCCACCGCTCATCATCGAACCTCCGTAATTGCGGTCCTGGTAATCTCCGGATAAATACCTGTCCCTGTCCTGTTCTCTTTGGCCTCCTGCATTACCTGATGCAGAATCATGCCTGCGATTTCTTGAATTCATGTTTGCTTTGTTTAATTAATGATTAAAAATTTTTTGTTGATCCAAAATATAGCCAACTACAAACACTGCGCCATTGCATCAGTTTTTGTGTATGAATTGTAACTCGGGGAAATAAAGTTAGTGTTCAATAAAAAGTATTAATTACATGATTCAATGTGATCCTTACATGAAAATTATTATTTCGCATACCATTTTTTTTGCGTTGTTTAAAATAAAATTGCAAACCACAAATCATAAATTGCCAGTTATCAATTGCTAATTATCAATTAACTTTTCTTCCAGCATGTTTGCTGATAATTTACGAATACATTTTTCCATGTTTTCAATATTGCTTCGAAGTATATCGAGGTATTTTATAACGGTATTCTCCTGAAACGAAATACTATGCTTGTTTTCCTGTTGCATCAGGCTTGCACAAATATGAATAGTGGTAAGTGCATTGTTCAGGTAATGTATATCTTGCGAAATAGAATTTTTGTTATTCACGTTAGATCGTTTTGGTATTAGGGATGGTTGGGTAACGCTGCTTTGTACCGCCCGGGAACGCCTGGGGTCGGGTTTTGTTTTAAATTCCAGTCAACACAAATCTAAACTTGTTTCTACAGGGATTCATTGCAGTAGTCACAGGTAGTTTTATACCATTTTGATCATAGCGGGTATTGTTAAAAAGGCTTTACTTTTCAAAGTACCCCAAAGCATGTGAAACGGATCCATGCCTCAAGTAGTTAGTCCACTGTTGCGCTACCGTTGTGATTATGAAAATTTGACTTTATCACTGACAGAATTTTTGTCGGAAAAGTCAAATTTTCATTTTTTTATGTGCAATAACGTAAAGGCACAGGGGTTGATAGCAGTTTTAAAAACATTCTTTAACTATTAAAACGGAGGTAACTATGACACTCGTTAAAAGAAATGGCAGCTTATTAAACGCCTTACCAATGCTTTTTGATGATTTTTTTAGCCGTGATCTTTCTTATTGGAAAAATGCAAATTTTTCTGATACGAATACTACCATTCCAACGGTTAATATTAAGGAAACAAACGATCACTATGAAGTAGAGGTTGCAGCACCGGGTATGACTAAAAAGGACTTCAGGATTGAGCTAAACGGAAATTTACTGACTATCAGCTCAGAAAAAAATAGTCCTGCGCAAGTCCAGGAAGGTCAAAAATACCTGCAACAGGAATTCAGCTACCAATCTTTCCAACGAAGGTTCGAACTGGAAAAGGAAGTAGTAGATGTAGAAAAGATACAGGCAAAATATGAAAACGGTTTGCTGCAGCTTATGATCCCCAAAAAAGAACAGGCAAAACAAAAAGCCCCCATGCTGATCCAGGTTTCTTAACCTGTAATACTCAGGAAAGTTGCTTCCCGGCCGGGAAGCAACTTTCTTATAAATTGAAGTTGATATGCATTCACTTCCAGCAATTGATTTTAACAACTTATTGAAAAGCATCGTAATAATGCTACTGGCTATCTTATTGATCGGCCTGTTGCTTAAAAAGCTTAACCAACCCTATTTTGTAGCTTATATTATTGCAGGAATTCTCCTGGGACCATCCGTTATGGGTATTTTTCCTGAAGGCCAGGCAATTTCCGCGATCGGCCAGTTAGGGCTGGTGATCCAGATGTTTTTTATAGGTACAAAAATGGAAATCCACTCACTTTCCCAAAATATCCGTAAACCTGTTATAGGCGTAATAGCACAGTTGGTGCTAAGTATAGCTTTTATCGCAATACTTGGTTCATTTCAAAAATGGACCTTAAAAGAGATCCTGTTATTTTCCTTTATAATCAGCCTTAGCAGTTCTGCGATAATCCTTGAGTACCTGGAGAAAAACAATGAGATAAAAACGCCACTTGGCAGCATTACATCAGGCATATTGGTGTTGCAGGATTTTCTATTGGTGCCAATGTTACTCAGTATTAATTTCATGGCGGAAAAAAACCTTTCAACAAAACAGGTAATTTCTTTCGTGCTTTCCGCTGTAGCCGTGCTTCTGTTCCTCAGATATATTCTGGTACACAATCAATTTAATTTTTGCCTGCCGGAAAAATTTAAAGACGATCACGAAGTACAGGTTTTTGCAGGCCTTTTAATTTGTTTCGGTTTTGGGTGGCTCACAGAAAGCTTGCATTTGTCGGCATGTATCGGGTCGCTGATGGGCGGTTTACTGATAGCACGATCAACGTCTATGAAGTGGCTGGAATCCCACCTGGTTCCATTCCGCGTTTTCTTTTTATCTATGTTCTTTTTGTCGATTGGCCTGCAGGTAGACGTTCATTTCCTCAGGGATCATGCAGCATTGATCCTTTTAATTGTTGCGATCATATTACTCGTTAACAGTGCCATCAATGCAGTTGTGTTCCGGCTGTTAAAAATGAGCTGGCGGGATAGTATTTATGCCGGCGCATTACTTTCCCAGATCGGGGAATTCAGCCTGGTGCTTTGTATGGCAGGCAAAGCCATTAACCTGGTAAATGATTTCTGGTACCAGTTAACGCTTACGGTGATCTCTGCCACCATGCTGGCGACAGCTATCTGGATCAATATAATCCGGACCTTTATTTACAAACAAACCAGCCACGTTCGAACGATCAGCCGTTTTGTGTACCGCAACCTGCTAAAAAAAACGGGGTGATCGGGCGAACAGGCCAGGTTGTACCATGACTTTTGTAAAACTAACAAGTAAGCGTAACCGAAGCCTGGAAAATATAAGGGCTTTGTTTAAGTAAAAATTATGCAAATAAGCAGCTTACTAAATCGGCGGAGTGGTGCAGATTTTGAAGATATTGCTGTTAAACACCTACCATGAAAAATGTTGCAATGATTTTTGGAAGCATGGCCTTACTGCTGATCGTAAATTCTCTAAAGAAAGAAAAGCAGCAGCTTAAAAAAACAGCGAACACATTGATAGACCAAGCAAAAAAACCTTTGAACGAAACTTCAGCTGAAGTAGAAGCGCCAACTATGAAAGCAAAATTGGCATAATTTATACCTTCCTGCCGGGATACAAATTTTCTTTATAGTGATGATGCAGTTCTTAAACAGGCAATCTTAAATTGCCTGCTTTACATAGTCAGCATTACAAAATCAGACGATCATAGAACCCAATCCAATGAATTGTTGTCATGATTTATGCTGGCAAGAGGGACGGTACTTTTTCAACTTCTCAACAATTATCGCCGCCGCAACCTAAAACTGCAAAGTACATCAACTGTATCTGTTACCGACAGATCATTGCGTATAAAACGCCCGGAAAAATTACCTGTGATAAATTCTCCTACCGGGCCATATGCTGTTAGAACGGATACCGGCGTTTGTACGATAGAATTATCCAGGAAATAATCTCCCTGTATATCTATCGATGCCGTTTGATCGTAAATAGTAAAATATTGTACCTGGGTGCCGAAAGGTGCATTGGTTGAATCCTGTGATCTCCCCATTACCGTTTCGAAAAAATTACCATTGTCATTATTGTAAGCACCAAGATACAGATCATAAATACCGGCATTGGGTGCAGGATCCTCCTCAGCAAACAATTCATAAGGAGCTACTTCCTGCCAGGTTTTCGTTACACCGTCAACCGTTATTGTCATAAATTCATTGGCACTTGTACCGCAGGCCTGTAACATGCCTGCATCAACAGTTGCAGCGGATAAAGGCAGTGATACCGGGTTGCTTTGCTGGGAACTTGCCTGGTTGATGGCAACCAATGTTGCAGTTGGAGAAGCATTGCAGTTGGTAAAAACAGCGGTAAAACTTCCGCTGACGATATTTGAATAAAAAGTTGTACTACCTGCTGTAATAATAACGTAACCGTTTGTTACCGGCAGGTTATTACAATCGTTTACAGTACCCGTTATAGTTTGCTGGTTTGACAAGCTCCCCACCTGTATTGATCCCAAATCAGTTGTTGCACTAAACGGTCCTATCAGTGACGTATGTACGATGTCGCCACATTCATTGTAAATATCACGGCGCAGCTGCACATTCGCGGGTACATAGCCATCAACATTTCCATTGATATCTGTAAGATCGTAAGCTGCTGCACTATCTGAAAGACTGGTAAGCTCCACGGCCGCACCTTGTATACCCTGGCCGGCAGTGTTGATCACTTTCATTTGTATTTGTACATAAGGAAACGGATCATCAATATTCCAGAAAGTAAAATGCGAAACAGTCCCGGTATAAAAAGCCCCATTCTTCTGGGCAGCTCCTTCCTCTTTCCATAAACCTTTACTTTCATCGAAGTACCATAAAGGAATTGTAGCAGGTGCAACAGTTGCAAGGCTTGCAGGAACAGGTAACTGGATCGTGGCTGTCATGCCGGGCTTCAATTGCAGCAACTGGCTGCCTGTTCCTTCAAACTCTACATTTACCATCCCAAAGGTTCTTAAACCTTTTATGTCGTTGTTTGTGCTTATACCCCGTAAGTCACCCGGCATTTTTTCATATATCAATGGATCTGCAGGATCAAGGTATACAGCCTTTACAGACACCGTTCCGTTATAATCTGCAGCATTCACCTGCAGTTGGAACGCATTAGCCGGTAACGTTAGTTGTCCCGCATCTATATTAAAAGTGCCACCTGTTGCAGCACTAAAATTTAAAAGCTCAGTTCTCGGCAGCAGTCGAAGTTTTATAAAATTATTGCCGGTCTTGTCCGCAAAAAAAGTCCGGCTACCTTTAAAAAAGCCGGGAGCCGTCGCAGTGATAAATGTTTCCGAAGTAGTAAAAACGGCATCAGTAATATGAAAGCTGCCATTTGCAGCAGTAGTCACTTGTTTATTCCCTGCATTTACAACAACTGCCTGCAGTGGCAGGCCGTCGGCGTTCATAATTACTCCATCTATATTGATGGCGTCACCAGCTGTATAATGGTTCTCATTATTATTTTGAACAGGGTCAGCCTTATGACAGGAGGAAAAAAGGATTGTTACAAAAACAAGTACAGGAATTAAAAAACGGGTAGACTGAATTTTCATAATAGTTATAATTTAAATTTTGTTGCGGGAAAGCAACATTTTTCTTCCAGATGAAAACCAGGATAAACTTATGCCAATTTATTAAAATACAAGAACCGGATTGGGGTACCAGCGATAGAACAAAATGCTGGTATGGAGAACCGTTGGATGCAGCCTTGAAGGATCCAGGGTTGAAGAGGTTGGAGCGTTGAAAGTGTTTACCTTGTTTAGCCACTCAGAACTTAGAACTCAGAATTCAGAATTCAGAATTCAGAATTCGTTTTTCGTTATTAAAAAAATCCCGGCTGGTCTGAAAATTGATTAAATCTCTGTAAAAAGTTTATATGACCTGGGACCCAATCATTTCATTTACCGACAAGAATACTCCCTATCGATTCAAAATAAGCACTACACTTGCACCGGGCAGTGATCAATGTCGGGTAGATGTAGTCCAACTAAACGGAGCCGACGAAGAAATTGATCGCTATCATTTTATGTATGATGTCAGGCTGGACATGCCCGAAGCTGACTATGCACTGCACGACAAACCCATTACACTGATCATTTCACAAATGCTCTCTGTTAATAACGATCCATCCAAATGGTGAACTATCAACCGCATAAATGCTGCCATGACTTATTGATAGTATTCAGTCAGGCTGTAATACTTTATATATTTATATCCTTTATGATTTTCTATAACCTATCAACTATGTAACAATTTTCGAAACTAAAGGATTTAACTTGCGCCCGGATTTTCAAGGAATATTGGATTTATCCGGGGTTGAATGTCTATTCAGGCCCCTTTTTTATTTAATACATACAATGAATAGTACTGCTAACTCCCGCGGGAATGCGTATTGGTTTTAGCATCCGGTAATAACAGTAAATTGTACCCGTTTAAATTAATAAATATGCAACAGAAATATTTAATGATCGCCAACTCGGTACTCACAACAATAATTGGCCTGGCAACTTTATTCTTCCCTGCTGAGATTTTGAGTAACGCCGGTGTTTCATCTAACAAATTGCTTTTAGTTTTTATCCAGGTATTCGGCGCATGCTATATTGGTTTTGCACTTATGAACTGGATGGCCAAAACGGTTTTGATCGGCGGCATTTATGCCAAACCGTTGGCAATGGGAAATTTCGCTCATTTTATGATCGCAGGCATCTCTCTTCTTAAAGCTGCTTTAAATGCATCCCTGCCAGGATATCTATGGATTCTTGTTGCCATATACATGTTGTTTGCGATATTGTTTGGAGTTGTCGCGTTTACAGCACCGCGGAAGAAAGGTTAAAAAACATTGCATTTGAACATTAAACGTATCAACGTTAAAGAAAAGAGGAGCTTCTTTTCTTGTTCACTCTTATTCTCAGAATTCATAATTCAGAATTCATAATTTATAATTCAGCATTCGCAAAAACGAAAAGCACTCCTTTCAAAGTGCTTCCCTTCTAATATACATATACAGCCTACGCTGTCGTTATTAAAAAACTTAGTTTCCAGGGGTTAATGCTGTGACTATTTATGTCTTTATTAATCCAGTTGGGTACCCCAAAGTGACAAAGATCCACGATCGGAGTTATTCCAAGCTCACGTAAACGATTAAATGTAATATCTGTAAAGGTCCAATCATATTTGCCCGGGCCAAGATGCGTGCTATAGTATGGAGGGCCATAACGCAGGTATTCAATCCCCATATCTTTCAATAACAGGAAATCTGTTTCCCAATGCTGGTAATGCACGGTCTTCTCCATTTCATCAACACGGAATCTTTTTCCATCGGGTAAAATGATGGAAGGATAGCTGTTTTCGATTCCGGTTGCAAACATGAATTTTAGTCCGGACATGATGTTTATTTTGAGACACGAATTGTTTGAACACGAATTGCACGAATTGCACGAATTGCATGAATTGCAAATTCCCGGATTATAATCCGTAGGATCGTGTTCATTTTTATCAGGCAGGAACTTTTCTTGCCTTTTCACGCTCCCAGAATCGGTGTTCCTGTATCGCTTCAATAAATCGTTCAGCAATGGATTCCTTTTCAGCGATCACAATTCCTTCTGACCGGATCGTTTCCGGTTGATTGCTTTCAGGGAGTTTGCGGGAAAAATAAGTTGCCTGTAACACCTGCAGTGCATTCACATCGGCTGCAATCGGTTTACAATGTTTAAATGCTTCATTTAAAAAGTGAATTGCATCAGCATCTGCTTCCAGTACCGCTACGCTGTTAGTGCCCCCGGGAACATATACTGCATCATAAAAAACAGACGACGTTGTAAAGAAAGATTTAGGCGTTTCTATAGCGGCGTCATTTTCAGCTGTTATAAAACCCAACCTCGGGCCAATCACTTCGCATTGTGCGCCGCCTGCTTCCAGCGCTTCTTTAACAATTTGAAGAGACAAATCTTCTACTCCATCGGCAGCAAGTATTGCGATCTTACAGGATGCAAGCTCGCGTTTATAGTTTGCCATGCTCAACGCGGCAGATTTCGGAATTCCAGGTTCTTTAACAACCGAACGGTAAGCTTCGGCATCTGCGTCTGCCGGAACGTTTTGATTCAGGTCATAATCAAGTGCTTTTGGAACATGTACGCCGATATTATAAGCAACCGCTGCAGCCAGTCCCCCGTCGATATTGTTCAAAAGATATAGCATTCTTTCCCGCACTGCAAGGGTTTCAACTTTTCCCAGCTCAAAAGAGAGTGCGTCGATGATATGATTTTTTTCGGGCTCCGACTGGCTGTTGAAGAACAGTTTTGCCTGGCTGAAATGGTCGAGAAAGCTCCTGCTTCTCTCACGTATTTTATGTGCGTCTATCCGTTCAGGATAGCTGTGAAAACCTCCTTGCATCCTTCCCGCCTGGAAGGGACATCCGCCCGACATGGTATTGGGGCTATGCGCCGTTTTACCACGGTCGATCGTTTGGCGCATAAATCCATCCCGCTGGTTGTTCACAACAGGTGCAAGGGAACGATTGATCGGTATCTCGTGGAAATTTGGTCCGCCCAGGCGGATCAGCTGTGTATCCGTATACGAAAACAACCTTCCCTGCAGCAGCGGATCATTGGTAAAATCGATCCCGGGCACTATATGGCCGATGTGGAAAGCAACCTGTTCTGTTTCTGCAAAAAAATTATCGGGATTGCGGTTAAGCGTAAGCGTACCGATCCGCTCTACGGGCACCAGTTCTTCGGGAATGATCTTCGTTGGATCCAACAGGTCAAAGTCGAATGAATGCTCATCCTCTTCAGCAACGATCTGTACCCCCAACTCCCATTGCGGAAAATTTCCGGCTTCAATGGCTTCCCATAGATCCCTTCGATGAAAATCAGGGTCCTTGCCGGATATATTCTGTGCTTCGTCCCAGGCTACAGAATGCACACCGAGTAGTGGCTTCCAGTGAAATTTTACAAAACTCGACCTACCCTCGTTGTTCACTAACCTGAAAGTATGTACGCCAAATCCCTCCATCATGCGTAAGCTGCGGGGAATGGCCCGGTCACTCATCAGCCACATGATCATATGGGCAGATTCCGGGGTATTACAGATAAAATCCCAGAAAGTATCGTGCGCAGAAGCCGCCTGTGGTATCTCGTTGTGTGGTTCAGGTTTCACTGCATGAACAAGGTCAGGAAACTTCATGGCATCCTGGATAAAAAATACAGGCATATTGTTTCCAACAAGATCAAAATTACCTTCATCGGTATAAAATTTCACAGCAAAGCCGCGTACATCACGTGCAAGGTCAGTTGAACCACGTGATCCTGCCACGGTAGAAAATCTCACAAACACAGGTGTTTCGCGTTCCAGGTCAGTCAGGAAACCCGCTTTCGTGTATTCGCTCATGTCTTGATTAAGCTTAAACACACCATGTGCTGCAGATCCTCGTGCATGTACCACTCTTTCAGGTATACGCTCGTGATCAAAATGCGTGATCTTCTCCCGCATGATAAAATCTTCGAGCAGGCTCGATCCACGCTCCCCTGCTTTCAGTGTATTCTGGTCATCATTGATCCTTACACCCTGGTTGGTTGTAATAAATTGTCCCTGTGCATCCGTTACATGCGATTCAAGGGAAGCTGTTTTCTTATTGTTGTTTTGATGGTTTTGTTTGCCTTGCATGGTAAATAAAGTATTGAGTAAAACAGATTATGGTTTCTTTGCTTTGTTGTTGCTGCCGGAGAAGATATCATCCGCAATATTTCCCAAAAGCTGGTCGGATGACTGCTCTTCGTCCAGTGTTTGCGTTAACAGGTCGGCGATATCAAGCAAGTCAAGATTGGTTGCAAGCCCGATGAGGCCGGTATAAGCTGCAATTTCGTAGTGCTCCACTTTCTGGCAGGATAGTATGATCCCGAGGTCTCGTGCTGCAGTACCCGCCAAAGTAGATTCCACCACGCTCTCTGCTTCCTTTGTAAGCCCCTCCATCGCATCACATTTTTGTGCCTGCGGTTCCTTGTCAAGGAGCTCAAAAACGGCTTCAAGCCTTTCTACCTGCGTACTGGTTTGCTGCAAGTGATCGAGGATTGCTCCAGCCAGTTTTTTGTCCCCGGCTGCATTTGCCATTTTAGGAAGTGCTTTTACAAGTTGGTTCTCGGCCCAATAGATATCCTTAATGCCGCTTGTAAATAATTTCATCAATTCCTTTTCCTGGTCTGCACTGCCCGGTTCGTTATTCCTTTGTCCTGGTGCATATTTGGAAGGGTTAAGCGGTGAAGCCGCTATTGCGGTTGTTTCAGTTCCCGTAAATGCTGCCGGCGATTTTTGTGCAGCAGCTTTTGTTTTAGGTGAGGATGATTTTGCCATATTATTTCTTTTCAAAACTAGTACACACAAAAGCCGTGCTGTTCGCATAGCATCTAAAAAAAAACGTAAACAAAAAAAGGGTGATGGATGCCAGAGGCTGGATACTTGATGCTGGATATTTGATGCTGGATCGAGTATCCGGTATCAAGTATCAGATATCAAGTATCAAGAATCAAGTATCATACTTTCGGTACCTAACATCCGCTTTGTTTCCGCGAGCGCCGACCCGATCACCTGGTGCATGTCATAATATTCATACTCGGCAAGCCGACCACCCAATAGCCTGGTTTTCAACGGAAATCGCAACGCAAAAGATCCTTGCTGCACAGGTTGAACTTATTGATGACCTATTTGATAAGCTTGTTTAACCGAATAAAAAAGTGCCATTGAACGACTAACAATTTAAAGTGCGCAATCAGCAATTGCGAGTTGTACAATGGTAACTGTCCATTGTTAATTGTCCATTGTTAATTGTTAATAGATCTCTTATCCATATATTTTTTTACGTCCTTCCTCATCGGTCCATACTTCTTTATCGCATTCAAAACCTGCCTGTGCGTAAACATCGGGTATTTAGCATGCAGCTTCTCCACTTCGGATGGATCATTTGGATCAATTCTTATCCTGTCTTTTTTACCGGTGTATTTTTTATTGTCGCTCATTGTTGTTGCTTTTTAGTGACGATAACTATCGGGAACTGCCAGGGCCTGGGAAAGCAAAAACTGTTCATGAGCAATTGCAACCAGTCCTTGTGCCGCCGCATCCATGCGAGGTTCTTCCAAAGCATCCAGGTAGTACTGTGCTGCCTTAAAAAGAAATCTTGATTCCTGTGGTTCCGTGAAGCAAAGATTGTATTCGCCCAATAATACAAACAACAGGTCAACAAGTTTCTCAGGCTCTGTTGTTTCAAACAGGAATTCAAATGGCTTTTGTTTATAAGGCGACGGTACCGTATAGCTGAAGTCAGTTGATAGTCCGGCTAACAGGTGCCCTATATAAGCAGCACATCCAAAGTCCATGCTGTGCATAAAATGCTGGTTTATCCCGGAAATCTCATCGCCTCGGGGAATGATTAGTTTATAACTGATCTCCTGCTGTTGCATGATGAATTTGTATACGTCGTTGAAGTTCCGGCCGGGAAAGGCGGAAAGGTTGATGGTGGTCATGATGATGTTTTGAGTTGAAAATTGAGAATTGAAAATTGAGAATTAAGAATTAAGAATTAAAAGTTTATACCGTTTTGGGGTTAAAGCATAGGCATAGTTAACAGGATTGAAATTTCTCAATAGTTTAATGCTTAAGACTTTCAACTCTTAACTCATAACTCTCAACTTTGTTCCGGGTATCCTAATTCCTCAAATATTACTTTCATTTGTGCCGTAGTAAAATAACGTCCTTTAACAGGGCCGATCTCCGAAGCAATTGGCCGGAGCCATGACATCAGTGTTTTATATGAGATCCCGTAAAATCTCATCAGGTCTTTTTTACAATAGGTAGTGCGCAACATTTCAGATAGCTTCGAACGACCGGCCCCGTTTTGTAAAGGACCTTCCCGTGGTTCGTTTTTCATAGTAGATGCGTTCCTGGTTTCCGTTCTTTATTCCTCATTCCTTATTTCCTATTCCTTATTCCTTATTCCTTATTCCTTATTCCTTATTCCTCGTTTTTGCCATTTCAGCATCCAATCAAAATCTTTGCACAATCCGCAACGAGGGCGTAACATCTTTAAAAAAATTATTAAAGTAAACTGCCGGTTGAATTTTTGTAGAAAGGTTACCAAAACTAAAATTGCCCAATGCGATGCGAAAGCTGTTCTTGTCAAACACTGCTCCCTGGTGATACAGCAGGTAGGCAATATTGATATACGGGTACATTCTTAGCCAGGTCTTTTGTCCTGCAAGCGGCAAAACGTTGTATGAAAGGCCCGCAAATAAGTTCATATGCGTTTTCAAAGTACTATCAGGCTTTTCAAAACTAAAGGCGGCTTCGAAGGAAGCACCTAATTCCCTCAATGTTAAATCCTGTTCATAGATAAACGTGGGCGTAATGCTTATTGAAGGAATGAAATAATTTTTATAGTTCTGTATCTCTACCGATTTCCTGAACCTGAACCGCTGTTGGAAATAAATTGCTCCCCTGCCTGTTTCCGCAGTTATCTCAGGATGATTTTTCAATTGAAGGCGTTCGTCACTCCTGCTTTGCCAGTAATCCTTATAGTGCTGCTGAATGATCCTGATCTTTTCATTCAAACGGCCATCCCTGTATGCTTCCAGGTCCTTAAGATTATTGAGGTAAAAACTCACCTTGAAATAGTAGTTCCTGTAGTATTTTGGTTTGTAGATCCCGGCCTGTTGCAGCCAGCTCCACGGTATCCTTCCGTGGATGGTAAGCGTATCCTGCTGGACCTGCAGATAACCGAGTTGTTTGCCCACGAAAACATAATCATTTCCCTCTGGCCTGTAGCGTACAATACGCAATTTTTTAACAGCGCTGTCATCCATATTATAGTCGATCTTCCGCCACATCACATAATTTACCGGGGTATCCTTTATCTTGTCCAGTTGATTCATAACAATCTTAATGATGGAATCGATATTACTGATATATGCCAGGTTTGACATAGCCGTTACCGATACCTCCATCTTGTTGTTGCGGTCGAATTCTACAGTGAATCGTCGAGTGAATTTTTCTTCTGTGATATCAAATATTGTTGCCGGGTTGTATTGGGCAAGGGCATGCTTCGCCCCGGTGATACCCGCCAGGAGTATCATCACTAAAAAGATCTTTTTCATGTTTAATTTTGATTTTGTGAAAGGGTAGATTTATTTCCAGGTATTTTATCCGTCATTTTCGGGGTGTTCCCTCCTGTCATATCCACGCCCAGGCGAATCATTTTTTGTACCTGCAGGCTTTTTATAGTAATATTTTTAGGCAGGGGTTCTTTTCCATTAAAATCATTCATATGAAAAGTAGGTATGAATTCGGGTTCCTGTTCAACTATCGGGCTATCAATTACCAGGTCCTGTAGGGCACCAGGAACTACCGGTAACGACTGCTCTTTTTTGGAATCGGGCGCCGGTGTTTTCTTAAGTGGCAGATCAGCATGCCTGATTTTTATTGTAGTACCGCCGGTCTTTGTAACTACAGGTATATTCATCCTGGTTGTATCTATAGGTTGAATTTTCTTAATCATTGTTTCCTGGCTTTTTGAAGCAGAAGAACCATCCATCCGAACCGGCTGCTTTTTTTCTAAGGATAAAATCCTTACGGCACATAAAACTACCACTGCTGCGGCAGCCGCCCAGTACCACCGATACACCCGCTTCTTTTCTGTTGGCTCCGCCAGGCGTTCCGTTAACCTGAGCCAGTTCTCTTCCCTATTCGTGTAGTCGTTTTGAATGCGGTCAAACGCTCCCAGGCGCTTTGCCCATCCGGTATCTTTATTTTGAGAATTGTTTTCCATAACGATCTTTTATTAAAATAGATTTTTGTAAAATCACTTTTGCCCTCAACACCTGTGTTCTTGACGTACTTGCCGTGATCTTCAGGATTTTTGCTATTTCTTCATGAGACCATCCATCTATAACATTCAGGTTGAATATTGTTCTTGCACCCGCTGGTAATTTCCTGACCATTTCATGTATCTCTTCTGTTGATATTTTTTCCAGGGAGTCGTCTTCCAGTATCGCGTCTGTTTCAGAAGGTTCCGAGATAATATTAAAAACCCTTGTCTTTTCAAGCTGCATGATACATTCGTTTACCATAATACGATTTATGAATGCATAAAAAGCATCGTCTGATTCATATTTAAACGTAGGCAGGGATCTGAAGAATTTATAAAATCCGTCCATCATTCGCTCTTCAGCATCGTGCGCATTTTTTATATAACGGATGCAAAGCAACAACGACCTGTTATACAATTTATCGAACAGCGCTTTTTGTGCGGAACTGTTCCCATGCCGGGCGTCGTATATAAGTAGTTCAAGATTCATTTTTATACATCCTCTATATATATAAATGGGAGTAACAGCAAAAACGTTGGAATCAAGACACGAAATATTTTCAAAAAAAAATTGAAAAAATGTAAACCAATTGATTTCCAAGCCCAATGAATTTCGGAAAATACGGTTCACGATAATTTACAATGGACAATGGATAATTGACAGTTAACAAAAGTTAACAGTTAACAATGTACAATTGTGAACGGATCGTTGGGGTGACTTAGGTATCAATGTTAACTGCTCATTAATCATTGTTCACTGTAATAGTCAATTATCCATTGTCAACTGTTAACTGTACAATGTTCATTGTTTATTATTAGTCGTTCATTTTCAATAAAAAACATTTCCCTTTGTTTCCCTTTATATCCCTTTATGTCCTTTTATATCCCTTTATATCCTTTATTATCCTTTTATATCCTTTTGTTGGAATGCCCAATTTTACCCATCGTATGTTTGCCCTGCAATTAAAAAATTAAAGCTTTTAAAAGAAGCAAAGCTGTAACCAGTAAGAAAACTATAAAAAAAAAGTTACAGCCACTGTAACCTTTTCGAGCCAACAATTAAAACGTACACTATGAAAAAAATTAATCGCCCCGGCAATATCATGGCCTCAATAAGAGGCCGGATGGGGCTTACGCAGGAACAGTTTGCCATACAGCTAGGCATTTCTAAAAGTAAAGTAAAGCTGGTAGAAACCAACAGGCGTAACATACCCAGTGACCTGCTAATTAAACTTGCGGCAATGGAGATTGAACTTGTTGCAGTGCCCAAAATGAATGAAAAAGAATTGCCCCGCGCTTTAAAAGAATTATACAATAATAACAGTGCAGGTCATGCGCTGGAAATAAAACTGCGGGAGAGCTATTGCCACCAAAAATCCCTGCTGCTTTCGAAAAACCTGCTAAAAATGCAGCACCAGTATGAATTGCTTGCCGACAGGCTGCGTAACCTGGATGTGATGGAAAAGGCGCTGCGTAATGCAGATGAACAGCGGCTCAACAGCATCCACAACACACGGGCGCAATTATTAAAAAAGATCACCAAATGCGGGCCGCTGGCACAGGCAGCTATTCGGCATAAGATTGCATTGCTACGTGCAGAAGTTGTTCTTAGCAAGAGTATCCAACCCAGTTATGTACATAAAAATGATAAACTAATTCTATCACCCTTAAAACAAACAGAGATGGACTATTCAGTCTCCATGATCAGCAGCCGGGCAGATTGCCAGGCGATGATCGACATTGCCAATGACGATAATGATTCATTGGCTTATCGTAAAACGGGTTTGCTAAGGCAGATCCAAAATGCCAGTTCCACTTCGGTGAGCATCGAAGCAGACCTGGCTTCCGTAACAGCAGAGCTGACAGCCCTGCAAACCGTTCTCGACAATTTACCCGATGGCGAGATCAAAGATGAAACAAGGGTAAAGTTCAAAAAAGCAGAGTACCGCAAGTTCCTGCTCGAAGAACGAAAGGCAAATTACGGATCCGTGGCATTGCTTAACAAGCAGTATGATATTGCCTGTGTTGAGCAGTCCATTGCGGAAACAGGTGCTTTTATCCTGGCACTTACCGCGAGGATGAATGAATTGCCGTAAAGGTTGAACGTTAAGGCGCACTTTTATCCTAAGAAGCTACGCGTGCAGCCCTTTGCGGCAAGGCTGCCACGTTGCCCACGAAACGTTTAAAGTTAAAAGGCATCATAATTCTTAGCTGTCAGACGTAGCACCCTGGCAGTAAGTTTAAAATGTCGGTTAGTTTTTCGTTCCAGGATTTAAGGTTAACCGCTTTCGTTCACCGCGGGTTCACAAGCCCTTGCGGCATTGGGTAAAAACAAACGCACCGGCGCATACAATGGATAATTACAATGAACAATTTACAGTTAACAGCTGAGCGTCTGCGAAGATAAAAATCATCAACTCAGAACTCAGCATTCAGAATTCAGAATTTATAATTCTCAATTCTCAATTCTTAATCAATGGAACTTACACTCATCCGTACCTACTACCCTACCGGTACCAACGGCATGCTATTTTATCAAAGCAACTTGATATGCTATACCATAGAGTTGCCGTGGCTTAACAACAAGCAGAAGCAATCGTGCATACCCGAAGGGAAATATCCATTGTTCATCAGGTACAGCCAGAAGTTTAACGTGCATTTTTTGTTGGAGGGCGTGAGCAACAGGGAGCTCATTCTTATCCACCCTGCAAACGATGCAATGAAAGAACTCAAAGGCTGTATAGCGCCGGTGATGTTTTTAACTGCACCCGGGAAAGGCAATCAATCAAGAATGGCTTTGGAGAAGCTAAAGGCCTTGATCTTAAGCCAAATTGAACGAACGCCTGTTTTTATCATCATTAAATCAACTTAAATGAACATCGTTGAAAGAATACAGTCGCCCACGCCGAAGTTTTTCAAAAAGCTCCGGAACATCAGTTTGTTGCTCGGCACCCTGGCTGCATCCATCATGGCAGCTCCCGTAGCGCTGCCCGTGGTGGTTTTGAAAATTGCAGGTTATATCGCTGTTGCCGGCGCAACCGGTATGGCAGTAAGCCAGACAGCCACCACGCAGGACCAGGAACCAACCGACGACGAACCGAAAAACGACGACTTTAATGGATCAGCATTTTCTAAACAGTAATACCAAAACAGGAACCATCTGCGGAACATTGCTTGTGTTATTGTTCAAGCTCAACGGGGAAGACCTGTTGGTAAGCGCTATCTTGGCTGGCACAGGCGCTGCCGTTAGTTTCCTGGTATCGGTTTTATTGAAATGGTTGATGAGGCGATTACGCCGAAAGTAAGAAAGAGGGCTGAGAGGCCCTCTTTTTTATTGAATACCCGAAGAAGGTCAATTTTTAGAGCTTAATCATATTTCTGCTCACCAAATTCCTATATTAGCTGAATCTTCCAATCCTTTCATAATCATAACTTAGACGTACACCTGCATTTTGATTTAACTGCAACCAAATATTTACAGGTAATTGAGTTAATCATTAGACCGAACGAATTTCAAAACGTGAATTGCGCAAAATCATAGCTTTAGCGGCAATTATCCAAAACCATACAACAAACTTTAGATTATTTACCCAAACTATAAAATATGAAATCAAATCATTTTATTATTCAATTGTTTTTGGCAGTAAGTATATTGTTTATGTCTTGCAGAGACCGAGCATTTACAAAAACAAAAAAAGCAACCGTAGAAACCCACTCATTAGACGGCTCTAGTACGGTAAAAGTTAGATCCTATTCACTAACATACAATCCAAAAGGCAGCGGTTTTATTGAACTTGTACTTGATAATGGCGCAGAGTATCAGGCAAAGTCTGTTGAGGGAGGGAGTTTTTCATCAATCAACTCATTACTAAAAGAGCATGGCGTTTTATTTGACACAATTAGAAAGGAGTTAGTTATTAATAAATCTATTCAGTAAATAAATACTCAAAATGTGTAAATTTAAATCAATCATTAAATATCTCCCACTGTTTATTTTATCTGCTTGCGGAGAAACGAAGACGATATTTAAAGGAAATAAAGTGTATCAATATGTAAACAACCAGGGAACAAAGGGAAAGCCCGACCAAGTAATTGAATATACTGTTACTAAGACATTCAAATCAAAAATTAAAGACAAAACTGATTATTACCAGTTATTAACCGTAACAAATATTAAAAAAACGGATTCGGCTAATATTGACGGAACCAAAGTAGGCACTTTTTCAGGATTGGAAAACATATACTACACATCTGAAACAAAAACATTTCTCTTAAATAAACAGTTTACCAAAAATCCATTTAATTTCTACTACGGAAAATTCGCCTTAACAGGAATGACAGTACCGTTGAAGTTCCGTGGTGGCGTAGGAAATGATACATTAAACCCACCAACAACTGAAACAGGATTTAATGTAAATTTTGCACCTGCCTATAGATTCAATTGGAGTAGATTCGACCCTTCCAAAAAATTTCTAGGAAATACACTGACTAACTATTCAGTAACTGTTGGAGGCTTATTAGGAATTGGAGCAACAGATTTGAAAACCAAGACAAATGCCCCAGAACTTTTATCAGATAGAAAGTCGCCCATAATTACATATGGCGGCATGATTCTACTGGGACTTAATTCAATTGGAATTGGATATGCATTTGGGTTCGATAATGTCTTAGGAACAGGTAGCAAAAACTGGGTTTACCAGAATAGAATATGGCATGGGATAACAGTCTCAGTAGATTTAATAAAATGAAGAATGGTTTAACAATAGTGTTCTAATCAACCCAACTTCGTAAAGGCGGGACAATATGGAAAATTAGTTGTTATATAAGTCGCTTGTATCCCAAAAACCGTTAAAACACCCTTTTTTTTATATAACTAAAAAAAGATCTTTAGGGCATTAAATAATTAGAAAATAAAAAGCATGAAAAAGATTGTACAGTATTTAGCTGGTTTTAACGTTAAAACAAATTCAGGTGCTATCACGTTAAAACTGGAAGGAGGTGGAGAATTGCCATTAAGAGGGCTGTCTCCTGAACAGTTCAACTCATATATGCTTGTTTTAAGTAATGAGCCTGTTTATTTTGACGCTGCTAAAGGGTGGGTCCAGACTGGATATGAAATTCCAATGGACTAATTTGAGTTTAGTTATCCATCACAAAACAAATGGCTTAAGCAATTGTAGCAAACAAAACGAATTCGGCTGAACATCATTTCCCAGGCTTCAATCAATCGGCTCGACGGATTGCTAAACCGCTGCGGCATTTTGCTACGTTCCGACACGGTGTCGGAATGGGGCAGTTTCATTGCGGTTAAATAAATACTTCGTTTCCTTTTCGGGTTGATGGAAAGGGCAGACGGAATTCTAATACCCTAACTGCGCAATGCCGCGACGTTAAGTGCAACTCTAAATCCAGCCTCCTTATTCTTAAATGAAATAAAATAAACACTCTAAAAATAATTAGAGTTAATTTAGGATTTAACTCTACCCTTACTTTATATGAAAAAGAAATTTCCAAAAGGCTCCGAATGGTGTAAATGGGATTTGCATATCCATACACCTTGTTCAATAGTTCAAGATTATGGAGGTAATCAAGACGAAATATGGGAAAAGTTTATAGCAGATTTAGAAAACCTCTCTCCAGATTTCAAAGTAATCGGCATAAATGACTATATATTTTTGGATGGTTATCGTAAGGTTTTAGAATATAGAGCTAAAGGGAGATTAAAAAATATTGATCTCATTTTACCTGTGATTGAACTAAGGCTAGACAAATTTGCGTCACTAGGTGCTGAAGATCCATGGAAAAAAGTAAATTTCCATGTGATCTTTTCTGATGAGTTAAGTCCGGATATAATCGATGCTAATTTTTTGAAAGCTATCCAACATAAATTAAAAATTGATGCTGAAAGCGGAGAAGAAGATTTTAATGAGGTTGTTACACCACAAACCTTAGCAGAATTAGGAAAAAGGATAAAGGAAAGCTCGACTAAAACAATTAATGATACGGATATAAAAACCGGCTTTAATAGTTTGGCTTTTAACTATGATGTAATTTTCGAAAAATTAAAGGCAGGAACTTTCAAGGATAAATATCTAACTGCAATTGGCAAATCTGAATGGGAAACGATGCGTTGGGATGCATCTCCAGGAGTAAAAAGAACTGTAATAAATAAAGCAGATTTTGTTTTTACTGCTTTGGAAAAAGCAGACACATATCAACACCAAAAGAACAAATTAACAGAACAAAAAGTAAATAACAGATTACTAGATTGTAGTGATGCACACAAGTTCAGTTCTGCCGAAAAACCAGAAAGAAGATTAGGCAATTGTTTTACTTGGCTCAAAGCAAACCCAACATTCGAGGGCTTAAAGCAAGTTTCAAAAGAGGATGCAAGAATTTACATCGGCGACTTACCTCCTCTTATCAAAAGGGTAAAAGAGCATCCTCAGCGTTATATCAAAAAATTGTCTTTCGAAAAATTGACTTCCCCAGTTCTAAACGAATTGTGGTTTGAAAAAATTGAATTAGAGCTTAATCCAGGATTAGTCGCGATTATAGGGAATAAAGGAAATGGGAAGAGCGCACTTACGGACACTATTGGTTTGCTAGGTGATACACCAAATTTTAAAGATTTCTCTTTTCTTAATTTCAAAAAGTTCAAAGCCCCTAAACCAAACCGCTCTGAAAGTTTTAAAGCGACTCTGCATTGGGAAAGTAATTTATTGAACGAAACCAAATTATTAAACGAAATACCGCATGCACAATCGATTGAAAAGGTAAAATATTTGCCGCAAGGCTATTTAGAAACTTTATGCAATGAAAATCATTTAAATTTTTTGGATGAACTACGAAATGTAATTTTTAATTATATACCGGAACCAGAAAAACTAGGAAAATTAAGTTTATTAGAATTAGAAAGATTTACTTCGGATTCAATTCAAAATGAAATACAAAATATTTTTATCGACTTAAAAGAATTAAATAAAATTGTAGTTGAGTTAGAAAAGAAAGATTCAGAAACCTATAAGGAACAAATTAAAAGTAATTTAGAGAAAAAGAAAACAGATTTACAAGCTCATCGGGAAGCCAAACCATTGGTTATTGATCCTCCAAGTGATCCAGCAATTGCCGAGGAAAATAAAGTGGTTTCTGCTGACATTGCAGAAAAGAAAAGCCGTCTTGCTAATCTTGAAGCATCTATTAGCACAAATACACAGACCCAAAGTGTAAAATTACTTTCCAAAGTAAGTCTGGAAAAGATTATCAGTTCGCTTTATTTATTTGAAAGTGATTATATTAAATTAAGAAATGAAGTCTCCCCCACTCTGTTAGCGCATAACATCAATTTTGATGATATAGTTAAGCTGACATTAAACAGAGATTCAATTAACGCTGAGATAACTAAGGTTTCAAAAGAACTTGAAGATATTTCGTTGCTACTTAATCCTGAAGCAAATCAAAGTCTTCCTGCACAAGCCGAAGAACTAAAGAAAAATTTGATTCAATTACAAAACGCCCTTGATGAGCCTTCTAGGTTACATCAAAAGTATTTAAACGACCTACAAAATTGGTCAAAATCAGAAACCGATATCGTAGGGAATCCAAAACAATTTGGTTCTTTAAAATATTTTGAGGAAGAACTAAATTATATAGATACTAAACTTAGTGCTGATCTCTCAGACGCATTAAATTTGAGGAAGACAGTATTGAAGAAGCTATTTAATAAAAAGATAGAAATCCTGAATTCATACAGAAAATTTTATCAGCCCATAACTGATTTTTTTGCAAAGAATGGAGATATTTTAAAAGAATATGAAATCAAACTAGATGTCGAGAATAAATTAGTGGGGTTTGAAGAAAAATTCCTTGCCCAAATAAACGCAGGCTTAAAAGGCAGTTTTTATGGCGCCGACGACGGCAGAAGAAAATTAATTGACATCATTTTTAATAGTAAATGGGAAACTGAGGAAGATATAATGTCCTTTCTTGATTCTATCACAGATCACTTAGGAAATGACAAAAGACCAAATTTTAAAAACGAAAAAAGAGAAGTAGATAAACAATTGAAGAGTGGGTATTCAGTAGAAGAACTTTATGATTTTTTATTTGGTCTTGACTATTTAGAACCAACTTATAAACTTAAGCTAAATGATAAAAACATCGAAGGTCTTTCTCCAGGGGAAAGAGGTGCCTTGCTTTTGATTTTTTACCTAGCCCTTGACAAAAATGATATTCCTTTAATAATAGATCAGCCCGAAGAAAATCTAGATAATCAAAGTGTTTATAATTTACTTGCACAATTTATTAAAAATGCAAAAGAAAAACGCCAAGTAATACTCGTAACACATAATCCTAACTTAGCTGTCGTTTGTGATGCAGACCAAATTGTCCATGTAAAAATTGAAAAGCATAACAATAATAAGGTCATTCTTTATTCGGGAGCTTTGGAAGATTACGACATTAATAAGTCAGTGGTAGATATTTTAGAAGGGACCTATGCAGCTTTTGACACAAGAGATATGAAGTACAAAGTAATCCCAAGGGACAAAAAATAACAAAATATATCGGCATTGTGTAATAGAACTGCACCTAGCCTTGGATTTCTATGACAAAAACAAAGTATTTTAAGCCACTTTTTTCACATATTCCCTTTGGTTATTCACACAGGCTACAACCCTTGCTAACAATTTATTTTTTACGGCATTAAGTATGCTCATTTTATTTTTACCCTCTGCCACTTTACGTTCGTAATAAATTTTTAGGTCAATGTCCAATTTTATTGCACTTAGCGAAGCCATATGTAAATTACACTTCAATTTTTTATTTGCCATGTAATGTACTTTTGTTTTCCCTCTTATACTTGTTCCTGATGAATATTCAAAAGGAGCAACGCCGCAATAACAGGCAAGCTTTCTACTGTCATTAAGAATAGCAAATCCGTTTGTATGAATGATCAAATTAATTGCAGTAACAAAACCAATTCCGATAACTGAAGTAATTATTTTGTATAACTTTCTTAAATTATCGTCAGCATTTACAATATCTATAATTTTTGCCTCAACAGATTTTAAATCTGTTTCTATGGCCTGTATAGATTTCTTGATTGTTTTACGGAGCAAGTTTGCCATTTCAATATTGCCAGTGTCTTCAAATTCGTTGATTGGACTGATTAATCTTTTTTGCGTTTCAACTAACCTTTCTCGTAAGCTGGCTAAATGTTTTATCTTATCAATTGTACTATCCATGGGCTTCCATAGCCTCAAACGATCCAGATTTTTTGAGCAGTAAATGGCAATACGTTGCGAATCAACCTTGTCATTTTTTCCTCTCGCTAATGCTGTAGCCTTCTTAATATTGATCGCATGTTCAACCCATACATCGATCTCTTTCATAGCTAAAAAATGAGTTAGCGTATAACAATACAAGCCTGTTGCTTCCATACAAAAGATTGTTTGATCGAATACGATTTGCAACTCCTTAAGCCAGGCCTGAAGTTCGGACATGCCACTGCTATCATTGCTGAATTTTTTATGAGTCAACGACTGCAAATGCAACAATGATATATCTACAGTCTTTTTTGAAATATCTACTCCGAAAAAATAATTGTACTGTTTCATAAATTTAATTTTATAACAATCATAATGCAAGCTTCTTTGAAACCTTACTAATAAGCCTGGAAGCTTAAATTTCTATCCGAAGCATCTTACATTAAATAAGAACCTGTCTGGATCCAAGGATATACCTTAAAGTATTTGCGTGCCATAGTTCACAGGTTCTTACGATTGTTAGTTATTCACAAAATTGAGTTATTAACAAAGAAAAAAGAAGCAAAAAAGAAAGTAATAATAGTAATATTAATTTAGCTAAATAATACAAAGCAAATCTAAAGGTTCGTGCCTCACGAACCAAAACTTTGCTATATAATTTGAATTAAATACCCACCAGGTGACTTTGGACAAATTAAAATGAGCTTTTCATTAAAACATTTCGGTTCGTGAGGCACGAACCGAGGCGTGGGAATGGACTACATTAAAGATTTAATGAATAAGCATGAATTTACTCCTTCAAACCACTGGAGTGTTAATTTCCTAGCAAAACAAACGAATAATAAACTTGAATATGAGGCTTTTTTTAAACTGTATTCAAAGTATATACACCCATCTTCCTGGATAGTGAATAGTCTTAACAATGAATACGACAACCCAGTTTTTAGAAACATTTTCCTCTTACAAGGACAACTTTATGCAAAACGTATAATTAAACTTATTTCGAAATATCAAAATGGAAAAACCATCTCCTAGAAATCGGTTTTCGCAAGTGACTAGAAAGGAAAAAATCAGCTGTACATCATTTCGCGAGCTGCAAAATATAAATGCTGTCTTAAATTTTCGAATCCGCTATGGACCTTACCTGGAGAGGTAAAGGAGATTCGAACTCCCACACCCATTTTACCTTGGGATCTATGATTGAATCAAATAACAAAAGGTTCGTGAGCCACGAACCTCGGCGAAGAATTAAATCTTGCAGATGAAAGATAGCGAAACGACTCTGTCAAGCTTCCTTAACCCCTTTTACAACCGCAGCTCTAAATTTTCCTTCATAAATATAGCCACCCCAAACCTGTTTCATTCCGTACTTATTAAACCAGTTGACTACGGTTTTTATTTTTTGGGGTTGGTCGTATTGGGGACTAAACATATCGAATGTATCCAGTACTACCATTTCTCTTAGCTTTTCTTTGCTTAGACCTTCAGGTAGTGTACCAGCAATGTCGCAAATGGGTAAAAACCTGTTTGTGAATTTTCCAATACCTATTTTGGTAAAAAAACGGTTTGTTTTGATCAGCCAATCCACATTTTTATCTATCATTTTGTACAGCCTTTCGTTACTCATCTTTTTTGTGAATGGCCTGAATAAATATTTGGCGTGGAGTTTTGTCCACCATCCATTCATTGGATAGAAATCTACTACCAACTCCCCTCCCGGTTTTAGCATTTTAACCAGGCATTCTACCGACTTTTCTACATCGGGGGTGTGCTGTAAGACCCCAAAACAAAACACTTTGTCAAATTGCCCTGGCGCAAAGGGAAGTTCATATACACTGGCCTGAAAGAGATGTAGTCTTTCATTAGGCCCATTGTTTTTATAATTTGCCTCGACTGCGTTCGAATAATCTACGCTATACAAATTTGCCCTGGTATAATCCAGCACTATCTGGCTAAAACGACCTGCACCTGATCCGACTTCAAGGATATTTTTACCGACCAGATCTTCCTTATCCCAGCCTGTCTGTACAAAAAACCTGTTTTTACTTAGCTGGCTATCTTTCAGTTTATCTATTTGCGTGTCGGAAAAGCGGAGCCATTGAAATCCGAAATTATCGGCATAATTACTCCCATTCACAAAACAATACACACCATTTGTTAGTGTAAAACAATTGTTATCATCATCACATAAACCATTGTTGGTGGAAATGAGGGGCTTTAGGGAATTTGGATTTATAAGCGAGATATTACTCATCATTCATTCTGACTTTATGGTATCAATTTACTTAAAAATATCATACCATTATATTTAAGCCGATTTTAGCCTGAGATTAAGGTTACTTTTAAACGCAATGGATTTCAATAAATGGCCTCAGATAAATTCTTCTACTGCCGTAACGCCAGCTATTGCTTGGCTCATAACGCTATAGGAGTTATTTTATTTCACCAAGAATTTTTTGAGCCACATCCTTCGAGAAAATATCGGCGCCATACTTGTTAAGATGCCCTGGATTAGCGAACAAGGTACTATCATGGCAAATTCTGGAAGTCCTGTAATCAAAAAATGCCAGATCATTTTTTAATGCAGTATTACTAACGTAACTGAAGAAATCCGCTCTTTTTGAATAATCTGTGTCATAATACTCAGGTGAGTACGACAGGATTAGTTTTATGTTCCTTTTACGGCAAGATTCAATGATTTCATTCAACAGTTTCCTCCCTGTCTCGGAAATTTTATAGCTGCTGGTATCACGTGGTGGATTGGTAGATGGCTTTAAGATATTACTACCATTGTCTGCATAGCCGTGATAGGTAAAATGAGAAGCTAATTCCTCCCTGGAGCCCCCCCAGCCTCTTAATGCATTAAATTTATTATAGTCATCAACTTCCATTAGCTCTAAAAAAGGAAGATATTTATAAAGTCCGATTTTTTTATATCCCGCTATTGTACCGTAAATAATATCATTACTTAAATACGGAAAATAAATCGTTGGATTAAAGAATGGCCTACGCTCAATGTCAAACGCGAATACCGGCAGATCAAGCACAATCGCTCTAGGAGCTTTGTGAGATTGCAAATAGACCTGCATCCACATATTCGTCTCCAACAGGTTCCCTCCTTCTACTCCAAAATTATAGGCTGTAAGTTTTGTTACGCTATCAATAACTTTTATATTATAGTGCACATGCATTCTTGAGGAACCTATAAACAGGATGTCATAATTTACTTCTTTGTTCAAAAGCATATTTATCCTTTCTGTTTCATGCTGGTAGTATTTTACATGACCTTTCTGATAAGCCTTGTTTAGTAAGGTCAATACTAAAAAGGATATAGCCAGGATTATTATGATTCGTAAGTACTTGTTCATTTTTAAAATTGAAAGTATATAAAACTATTTCTTTGAAAAACGCCCAACAGTATAATCAATGTGAGTACAACGGAACAAAATAAAATATCCTTTGTCTTTTTATTTTCAATAGACAACATAAGAGTGTCTGCATGTTTTTCTACAAAAAAAGCAAAGTGACTACGAGAACAGAAATTATCAAAGATCCCATACCGAATTCAATTCCTTTCAAAGCAACAACTGGTGAGAATGGATGTAGGTTATTTAGCGTAAAGAGATTTTTTAACAGCAAAAATGCCTCATTAAAATTGCTTGCCCTGAAGAAAACCCAGGCGATGGTGACTACCGAAAAGGTAATCAGTGTGCTAACAATGTTGTTTATGAAGTTTGACTTTTTAAAAAAGTATTTGCCAAATGCTGTAGTTGCTATAATAAAAACGGCGTGTAAACCACCCCAAACGACAAAAGTCCAATTTGCGCCATGCCAAAGACCACTTAATAAAAAGACGATGGCGATATTGAAATATAACCTGCTTTTTTTGACCCTGTTGCCGCCAAGGGGAATATAGAAATAATCCCTAAACCAGGTGGATAGGGAAATGTGCCAGCGTGTCCAGAATTCCCTGATATTTTTACTAAGATATGGCCGGTTGAAATTAACCATGAGATCAATTCCCATTACACGAGCCGCCCCTATGGCAATGTCGGAATAGCCTGAAAAATCACAATATATCTGGATTGAAAAGAATATAAAGGCAATAAAAATATTCAAATAGTTAGAGTATGTGGTTGGATCGTTGTAAACAGCATCAACATATATAGACAATCTATCAGCAACCACTACCTTTTTGAATAAGCCCCATAACATGAGTCTTAATCCTGAATACAGCAGGTCGATATTAAATTTATGCTTTACCCTGAATTGAGGCAGTATATTTTGTGGCCTTTCTATTGGACCAGCCACTAACTGGGGGTAAAACATTACATACAACGCATAAATGCCAAAATGCCTTTCAGCTTTTTGATTGCCTCTATACACTTCGATTGTATAACTCATTGCCTGGAACGTGTGAAAAGACAAGCCGATGGGGAGAATAATGTTTAGCAAAGGAACAATATCCTTATCAGCAACTGAATTGATGTTTACTGCCAGGAAATTGAAGTATTTGAAAATAGCCAACACACCAACATTGGCAATTATACTTAATATTAAAAACTTCTTTTTATGTTTTTCCGTTTGCTCGATCATGATGCCCGCGACATAATCGATAATGATTGTAAAAATCAATATCAGGATGTAGACCGGGATAAAGAACATATAAAATATACAGCTCGCTAATAGCAAAACGAACCATCGCAAATTATGCGGGGTAAGGAAATAAAGAATGGTTACGATTGGAAAAAACAGTAAGAATTCTACGGAATTAAAAAGCATTAATTTTGGTTATAGTTTCAGTGGATAAAGAATAAAGATCAGTTTTATATCTAAATACAAGCTTTAGAAATATAAACATTTTTAAAAAAATGTGAATTAAAACTCTTCCATGATTAAAATGATTTTCCTGCAAAAAAGCCCTCAAGAAACACTATTATTTGGCCGACCAGTTACAATCAATGATAAACGTAAATTTTCCCGATTTCTTATATACCGGCCCCCCAAGGGGCAAAAATTTTCTTTATCTCGTATAGACGTAGATTAAATTCCAGGAAAATTGTATTTTAGTTGTCATAAATGTAGCATTCCACCGTTTAAAAGTAAGGTTAGTAGCCTGGATTTATTTAAGATCTAATAATAACATGATCTCATACATTCTACTTTATACAAATATTGCTTTTGCTATTATAGTTGCATTTATTCTTGGCCCCAAAAGAAATATTGGAGATAACTGGTCCCTTTTTTTTGGACTCACGTTATCTATATTTTTTCAAATCGCGATAACATTATCAAGTGATTTGAAAAAAAATGAAAATCCCCGAAAGCCGCACCCGGTGGGATGGATTGTTATCTTATTTGGAATAACCGGACTTCTCTCATTTTTGTATGAATACTATTCCGGTGAGGTTTATATTCCTCTATTATTGATATCGATAGGTATGACCGGCTGGGGCATTTATCTTGCTTTTCCAAGTTTTTTAAGGTCGGTTAATGGATAGGGATTTGCTAACCAATATTTAGTTTTTGGTTTTTAATCCGGCCATAAACATGCTAGCTGGGTGAGATATAAGTCATCGTGCCTGACAGTTGCGCCAGAACGGGAATTCTTGAATTGCAGCATTATTAAATATATTTGTTCTGGTCTTGACGATATGGCATAAATCTAAAACTCAATCGAAGTGACATGCGAAATCCTACTAGAAAAGAAAAACATCAATATAAGTTCAGAGAACAGCATCAACACGGCCTGGGAATGGATTTAGACCCAAAATCCGGATATGAGATAAAATTTGATAAATTGAAAAACAATCTGAAAACAGAAGCAGATTGGGAGGCAACTTTAAGCGGAACAAAAACTACACAATATTTTTCTGAAGAAGGTCATTTAGGTTCGTTACCCCTTCACGACGATTATACCGAAGAAAGCGAACTTTAATATGAATTTTCAGGCTACTGGCTGCATACTTCTTATACCTTCAAGTCACAAAAACCTCATATGAAATGAATAACAAAAATCAGCCAAATAAAACAGATCTTATAGAAAAGGCAAAACAGCTGGATTATAATGAATTTAATGCCTACTGTGAAGAAGAATTGAATAAATTAGGAAAAGTCAAAAATCCAATGAAAAATGAATATTACAGATTCCTATCAATGGTCAATTATGTAGTGGGAACAGGCGATATTAAAGGAGCCGAGACAGCACAAGAAAGTGAGCAGAAGATTGCTAAGTCTATTGTTCAATATTATGAGAAGAAAGGTAGTTTACCTGCTGGCACAACCGATAAGTTCGATATATAGTTTATCTCGTGGCCTAACAAGCATAACAACGACAAAGAAATCCCTTGTTAGCCAAGACCAACAAGGGCACAAGATAATTAGGCAACTTCTTTCACTTTTGTCTTTACATTTTTGATTTGTAAGACAGATTTTTGAGCAATCAACTTTTGCCTTTCCCGAAACTTTTTTTGCCACAGTTTATGTTTGTACTCACTGAATTTAAATTCCTTTTCAAGAAAATCCAGGATTTCACAAGCATCTTTGATGCTATAAGTTTGATACACCCTACTGCCATATCGAATGAAAAAGTTCGCAAGGCAGGATTGCTGGGTATCTGTTTTAATTGCTTTTAAGCCATAAAGAAATGCTTTAACTGATTCTGATTTACCATACGCTTTTGTCCAGCCCAGGTAGGCCATTTCTATTTCGGTACAATTTGACCGAATGAGTGTTTCAAAATGCCAGTCTTCCATCTTGAGAAAGTTTTTCAACCTTTCTGTCTCTGGTTTTGATGGTTTTGGTGGTGACTTTAATTTTTTGTTCATAAAATAGTTTTTGATATTAAATAATATCAAAACTAATTATCAATATCGAACGGACCGGAGTAATCAGGATTCTATCGAATATGGCTTTGTGAAAATTCTAGTCAGGACATAGACCTGCAATCAGACAGAGAAGTTTCGGTGCGTGAGGCACGTACCGGGGCGTGTGGTGAAAACCCCCAAGTTTTAGAGTGATTTCACCAAACTAAGGATTAAGAAAAGAAATAATTTCGGAATTATTAGAATGTCTCCTATACCAACAAATGCTGTAATTATGAGAAGAATTTTAAACCCATCTGTTTTACTTTTTTTATGCACTTCACTTATTTTACTATGCACAAATGGCTGCAAAAAATCCATTATCACTGAAGACGGCGTTACCGAAACAGAATTAAAGAGGGATTTTTTTGATGCGCCTGCCAATACAGATCCAGCTGTATTAAGAATTATTTCAGAAATTAGGAGGAGAAATGAAATAAAGGAATTTATACCTGATTTTGTAAAACATAATGGCTATGCTGTTTGGGATAAAGCGATAAAATCACTTTCAACAAAGAAATCCCAAGGTCGTGATAGCAATTTAAATGGCGCGACTAGCAGCGCTGACACAATTATTTTTATTCCTTTGGTTTTTGAGGACCGGAACCAGGTAATTGGATTTATAAAGGCTGTAATCAATAACGAGATTTACCTTAACTATTCGCTTAAAGAATTTTATAAAAATTATTCATTCGATCCTTCAAGTGTAGATATTAAAGCCGAAGAATTTGCTGAAGCAATTATGTACCTGGATGCAATGGTTTATGAAAAAAAGTCGTTCAAAATAATTGATAAGAGACTATATCATCCCAATTCAGACTATTCCGATACGCCAAATATAAAGAAGATCATAGTTGTAGAGCCAGATTTAAGCAGACTTGCATCTATTTGTTATCATACTAATGTAATTACCATAACGGCAAACTGGCATTGTACTCACAGCCCCATTTACTGTTATCCAACTTGCGATGAATGCCCAACATGCGTTGATTATTCGGTCGGGGTTTCAACTGAATTTCATTGCTTCGATGAAGAAATAGGTGGAGATCCAACTGGGGGTGGTAGTTCGGATGGTGGTGGTCGGGCATCAATACCACCATATTTCCCCTGTGTTTCTACTCCAATTCCACTTTTACCGGGAGATCCCTTACCTCCGTGTCCACCACCTAGTGATGATCCTGGATGGGAGCCTACGACAACTGCTAATCCGTGTGACGCATATATACAAGCGTTAAAAGCCGATGCCAACTTTGCTTCAAAATTCAAAGAATTGGGGCAACCAGGTGTTATATCATTAACATATGAGAAAGGATACCTGGTACAAGATAGAATCACTAATAACTACGTATCTAAAGATGGATCTGGAAACGCTAATGGTGGAAGTATACCATGGACAAATTTGCAGAATATCAGCGGAACTTTGCATAGCCATTATTCAAGTTTACAACAGATGTTCTCGCCTCAGGATGTAATTAGTTTGGCAAATTCCTATATTCATAATGAAGGAAGTGATCCTGCAAACCTGTTTGAAGGCGTAAATACTGCAAGTGGCCCTTATTTAATAAAGGTTATTGATGCTGCAAAATTTGCGATCTTCGCTAATAAGATTGCGGGTACGGAAGCTAAAGAGAAGAAGTTTAGGGAAAGATATAAAGATAGTTTTCTTTGGATTGGCAATCCAAGCTCAAATGAAATGGAATTTTTAAAAATGTTAAATGATTACGGAGCCGCGAGCGGTCTGGGTTTTTATAGAGGCAATAGTGATTGTAACCAGTGGACTTCTTTGAAATTAGAAAGGCACGCATCAGGGCCCGATACTATTGAAACAACTGACTGTAACTAATTAAATAATTATTATGAAAAAGCTACTATCTATATTGATTGTGATGGTTTTTCTAAATGTAAATGCAACGTCACAAGGTACAACTACTACTGAAAATGACTTTTGCTCCTACTTGCAACAATTTGAAGGAGAATGGAAATGGGTAAGTGGAAATCAAACTATTACCATTTACTTAAGATTTCACAGAAAGTCAACAACTCATGGCTCGGTATTATTTAACCAGGATTGCCTGGTTGGCTGGCATGAATATAAAATAAACAATACAATAATTGAAAGTGATTATCAAAACAGATTTATTACTTTACCCACCGATTTTGACAATTTTACAACGTACTCAATTTTTCTCAATTTCGCGAAGAGATTAAATGATTGTGCTAATAATTCCAGGAAACTTAGTGGTGAAATAAAGGACTATAATCAAGCAAATGAATTTATGGACGTATCTACTACAGTTGATGCTGCAGGTACTACAATGACATGGGTTCAGAAACACCAGGAATGGAATGGGCACCAAACCGGAGCCACGGGTATGACATTGCCAGCAACCATTACCTTAGTAAAACAATAATTTCTTAAGAAGGCCATTCAAAATATAAATAATGGTCGATAAAAATGGGCTCTTATATTTTTTCGTTACTGTGATATCCTGTTTAATTTTTTAGAATGATGATTTATTTTCTTTATCCGGGCACCCAGTTGGAAAGGCAACGAGGTTAAATAATCCGACAGAGGCTCCGAATCCGATGTTCATATTTTAATTCTAGTTCATTACTGTTGAGGTTAGTGGTAATGTGCGTTAACTTCCCAAAGGAGTGATACAAATCATACCTTGACAAATGGATCTGCCCCATTACTGAACATTCGTTGCCGTAAAAATTCATTTTATTTTCGAGGCACAGGTCATCAAAGCAAAATATTTTAGGCTCAAACTTTCCCTGGTGAAATGATCTGCAAGTCCGTCTTTTGGTTGGGCTATAGCTTCCACGATAAACATGTTGGCCTTTTGTATCAAACACTTTATGAGAGGAAAAAGTTTAAATCAGAACCTGGATTTTTAAAAATACGTATATATTGTTCCTGAGACGATTTGTGCATCATGTGCTATACGTCTTCTAATTAAGATCCTGTGCTGCATGAATAGTTTTTTCCAAATTGGATATTCAAGGACACCCCTCCTATCTAACACAAATCACATAAGGATAAAATTAAATAATAAACTTTTCAAATATTCCTCGTAGCATCCAACGAAAAGTACGGTTGTTTCGTAATTGGTATTCCGCAAATAAACTTATCTTCACAGTACCCTAACTGCTGTACCTTTTATGAAAAAGTTTTTTACACTTATTCAATGCTTGTTTGTCCTTAATTTTTTTGTTCCGGTTCTTAGTAACGCACAGGCGTATATACAATACTCGCACCAGGCAACCCAAAGCAGTAGTGGCTTTGACCTGGTTAGAGTTGCGAACGGTGAAGCGTACGTGTTACAATTCGTTGACGAGATGAATAATAACAACAATGCGATACTTAAGAAATATGCAGTCGATGGAACGTTGTTGTATTCAGTCGATATTATCGCTCATTGGTCGGTATACATCCGTGCGATGCAAGTCATCAACGGCGAAGTTTATTTATTAGGCGGCAAACCTACGAATGTCGGGTGCTGCGGCTTAGCCATCCAGGCAATCAAAGTTTCAGCTACCGGTTCCATTATTTTTAACCGCGAGATCTCCGATACTACATCCCCCGTAATCACCAATCCTGATTCGGATATCTACCCGGAAATACTTGTAAAGGGAAACGAATGGATCATAGCGGGCACGGTAAAGGGTATGAATTTTCCTACTACAATGGGCGGGCTGGTTAAGGATGATCAAAACCTATACATTATAAAACTAGATGCGACAACTGGGCAAACCATTCGATCAATGGCAATCCCGGTTGGATACCAATTTACAAACAAATTCTTCAGCAAAATAATTGTAGAAAATGATTTTTTATGCATCGCTCAATCTACAATTAAGAATGACCTGCCCATTACTATTGGAAACCTGCCCGATCCCATGGGGTTCGCTTCACATGTATATGTAAGAAAAATGAACCTCACAGATTTCAGCACTGTATTTTCCCGCTATGTGTCGGTAAACAGTACAGCTGCTGTAACAGATTTCCTGGTTAAAAATGGTGAATACCATATTACCGGGAAGGTCACTGCTCAAACTGCTTTTTATACAAAGTTATATGCTGATGGAAGTCTTGCAGTTTCAAAAGACCTCGAACTTGCTGCATTATCTGTTAATCCCGATTGTATAAAGGCCTCCAACAACCACGTATACATCTGCGGCACAACGCAAGCCGGCAATCAACAATACAGTGTATTTGCTTTTAAACTAAATCCCGATGGATCAATTGTATACCTGAAGAATAATCCAACAAATATATATTCGACTTATTACCACAGGCCAGTTGAAGTCGTTGGGGATGATTTATATATTGCCGGCGTAGGTGCAGCAGCAAATTATCCTGTTACAAATAATTCAACTTATGCCAATTATACGGGGTATCTCACGCATTACGGCCCGTCCGGGAATCTCGTGTTTTCAACTTTTCTGAACCCTGTATACAAGATGGAGATTCAGGGTAATAAAATTTACATCGCGGGAACCGCTGTGTTTGCTCCAATTCCATCAACCGACGGTAGTGTTATAAATGGCCCATCAGATTGTTTCGTAACGGTTTTGAAGCCAAATGGCAGCACGGTATACCATGGTTATTTCGGGGGAACCAAATCTGAACCTGTTTGGGATTTTGATGTGGACAATGACAATGTGTTTTTAATAGGCGCAACGCTTTCTCCTGATTATCCAACAACGGAACCTGCTGCTTTGCAAAATGCAGATATTGGGGATGCCTTTATCACAAAAATATCGTTTTGTCCGAACCGTTATAATACCAGTATCGATACACTTTCTCCCATATCGCAAACTATTTGTAAAAATGGCCTTGCGGGGATCATATCAGGCGTGGATCTTATTATACCGGGCGACAGCCTGCCGCCCATTTATACGAATGGCGTGCAAACATTGCAGAGACCGGTGACAGCAATATATTACCAATGGCAAAAATCATTGTCGCTTTCAGGTCCGTGGACCAATATCCCGAATGCTACCGCCCGGGATTATCAACCGGTTATTGGAACCGTAACAGAATATTTTCGCCGCCAGTCTTTTTTATCAACGGATTGCAATACTGCACTTATTCATACCAGTGATACTGCCATTGTAATTGCAGGGCCACAAACTTCCCCCACGGTGGGATTTGGTGGTCCAATCCTTACCTGCCCGGCTTCCCCGGTACAATTAGATGGAATTACAGCTGTTAGTGGCGGCCAACCACCCTATTCTTATACCTGGGATTTGGGGCTACCAGCTATTTCCAACCCTGTTGTCAGTCCGGCTGTCAATACAGTTTATAACCTACTGGTAACAGATGTGGCTGGTTGCCAGCAGTTGGGAACTGTTGTCGTAACCGTATACAAGGCAGATGCGGGAATTGATAACCGCAGTTGTGGGGGTATGCCGGTAAGAATTGGAACCGCCCCCTTACCCACTGTTACTGGTACCGGTTACGCGTGGACGCCTGCCGTTGGATTGAATGACAGTAATGTTGCCCAACCAATGGCAAATCCTCTTGTAGAAACAACCTATACGCTTACCGTAAATATCACAAAACCCGACGGTACTGTCTGTGTTACGCAGGACCCGGTAAAAGTTAAGCCGGTTGCGGCGCCTGCTGATCCACATTTTGCAGGTATAGACAAAACAATCTGCTATCCCGATAGTGTGTTAATAGGAAATAACGCTGAACCTGGTTTTAATTATTCATGGACACCGGCAACCTATATCCGAAAGCCGGACACCGCCCAAACTTATTACAACCCGGTAAGACCCGGTGAGTTGGCACCCCTTCCGGATCCAGCCACTCTTTACCTGGATGCAAAAAAAGACGGCTGCAGCTTTATAGACACCGTGCTGATTACGACGGTTGTGGCGAATGCAGGTGTTGATCTTTGTCGTGGAGGCATTCTGGGTATACCAGATCATACACCGGGCATTACTGAATTGTATTCCTGGTCGCTTTTATCAGGCCCGGGGAATTTTATAGGCCCGACCAACACGCCCCAGGTTCATGTAAGTGGATCTGCCGGCACGCCGAGTATGTATGAACTAACGGTATCGTATAACGGAAAGTCCTGTCAAAGTGGAGCCATGGTTTATAATAATTGTGGACAACCTACTTGCTTTATCATTGCTGAACCGTCCCCAGGTTGCGCTGTAAATCTTAAAGGCTATAGCCCTATCGCCGACGGGATCTACACCTGGGCACCACAGATTGGTTTGTCTGCCTATACGGGTAACACCGTGGAACTTACCGATCAAATACCTAGAACTTATACCTTAACAGTAACAAGTGCACATGATAGTGCACTCAGTTGTTCTGTAACCCAAACAACCTCGGGATATATCGAAGTTGTTTTCTCGGCGCCTGATACAAGCACCTGTGCAAATGTGCCCGTGATGTTGGGAGCGCCACCAGTAGCTGGATATAACTACTTATGGGAAGGCGCCGGGTTATCCAATTATTTTATCAGCAATCCCGTTGCCACGATAGGCCATACCAGCTATTTTTACGTAACCGTTAGAAACGCAAATGGCTGCGAAACGAAAGATACGGTGTTGGTGTATGTGCCAAATTTCTACGCGTATGCCGGAGAAGACAGGACGGCGTGCAGCAATGCAGTGGTAACACTGGGCTCGGACCAATTACCCAATACTTCCTATACGTGGACTCCCGCAACTGCTGCCTGGCAAAACGGTACCAACCAGTTTTCTGCGCAGCCCCAGGTTTTGGCTACGGTAACGGCTACCTATACCCTAACCATCAATACTGCCGGGTGTTCCTCTTCAGATGAAATAAATATTACTGTAAACAACAGTCCACAACTCGTCGATGCACCGGACGAAATATCCTGTGCCGGCAGCGGCGTATGGATCGGGAGCCAGGAAATACCGGGCGTAATTTACCAATGGTCGCCATTAACAGGAGTCGATGATCCCGGTTCATCCTTTACATATGTCCACCCAACAAGTACGACTACTTATACTCTTACTGCGATATTCCCGGGCGACTGTTCACTGCCCGCCACGGATGAAGTAACGGTAACAGTCAGGGATTTGTCTTTCAGCATGCCGGACATTCATTTTTGTCCACAGGATGGCGCAGTTCAACTGGGCGCTAATGTTTCATCAAACATGAACTATTATGAATGGCAACCTGCAAACCTGGTAACAGATGCCGGTGTTGCCAACCCGCAAACTGTCAATTCCCTGCCAGCGAATATTACAAACCTCATATTGACCGTTGGAGACGACTTCTGTTATTATTCGGATACTTTGCAATTGATTCCCTCTACGTCAATGCCAGTAGTAAGTGCAGACAGGACCGTTTGCAAGGACCAACCGGTGCATGTAGGAAGTACCTTGAATACAACCGGTGCAACAACAAGTTATCAATGGAGCCCGGCAGATTATCTCGATGATCCTACGAGTGCAAACCCCGTTTTTACAGGAACAGCTGTGGGAACCTACCAGTATGTAGTTGTTAAAACCGACAACAGCATTCCATGTTACAACAGCGATACCGTTGTGCTTACAGTTGTTGATATCCTTCCGCCATTCCCATCAACTTCCGTTTGTCGCAATAGTTGTGTATCAATTGGTACAAACCCCCTGAACGGTGTTAGTTATTCCTGGAATCCGGTTGAAGGTTTGTCCAATCCTTCGTCGTCAAATACCCTTGCCTGTGTTGACAGCAACGCTGTATCATACATTTTAACTGCAAGCGATGGCTATGGTTGTGTTGCAACTGACACTGTTGTGTTAAGTGTGTTGCCCTATCCTGGCATTAGTGCCTCCGTTCCAGGTGTGACGGCCTGCGTTGGAGATACAAACGCCGGCTTCACGCCATCGGTTTCATCGGGTTCGTATTCCTGGTTATGGTCGCCTGACAATAATACACTGAGCAATATTTATATCCCCAATCCACTTATTCAAACCGCCATCGCCGGGACGCAACAATATACACTTGAGGTAACAGATAACGGAACCGGCTGTACGCAAACAATCCCGGTATCCGCCATCATTAATGAATGCCCACCAGTCGGCAGTATTGGCAATTTTGTGTGGATGGACCTTAATAAAGACGGTTTCCAGGATATTGGTGAACCCGGGGCGGCGGCTGTGGTAGTACGATTATACAATGAAGCCGGCTATTTAATGGCAACTACAATTACTGATCTCAATGGAAATTACGATTTCGGTAATACGTTTACAGGCAATAATTACCATATTGTTTTTGAAACACCCGTAGGCTACCAGTTCACCATACAAAATTCAGGAAGTGCAACCGCGTCAAACAATAGTAAGCCCGATGCCAGCGGACTGACCGGAACTTTCAATTTACCGGTGGGTGGCCTGATCAGCAATATGGATGCGGGAATAATACCAAAGGATCCCGTACCAGTAAGCCTGCTAAGTTTTAATGCAAGGCTGCATGATAACAAGGAAGTGATCCTTGATTGGCAAACAGCCCATGAAAACAATTGCCAGTTCTTTTATATAGAACGAAGCGCAGATGCATTTTCATTTAACACAATCGGGAGGTTGAACGGGCATGGAACTACATCATTAAATCAAAATTACCAGTTTACAGATCACAGCCCGCTCAATGGATATAATTACTACCGGTTAAGGCAAACGGATTTTGATGGAAGGTTTAGCTGGTCGCATGTAGAGACAATAAAAATAATAAAGGATCAGGCTTTTACCATTTATTATAGCAATGCTTCAAATAGTATCCACATTCATATGCTCCAGGCGAAAAATAATATTGCATTACGACTGCTTGCGCCAAATGGGCAATTGGTAGCCAGTAAAAAAGAAAAATCCGGGATGACTGATTATGAATTTGCGCTTCCTGCTCTCTCATCCGGTATTTATTTTTTACAAGTGGAAGCAGACGGGCAGCTGCAGGCAGCAAAAATATTTATTGCCCGATGAGTAGTCTAAAATTGGAAATCGGGTGAAACAGAAAAAATCAACCCTAATCATACCTCAATATTAACTTACATTCTACTGCTTATGAAAATATTTACGCTGTTGCTACTGTTTTTGCCTTGTTTTTTATCCGCACAGGAGACCCAAATTTCCTGTGATAATTTAAAGCAGGGTATTTTTCACATGTATCCAATCAATTCAACAGACCATCATTTGATCTTACGCGAAGGCGACATTGCCCGTGAAGTAAATGCAATAACAGGAGATTCGTCTTTTTGGGAAATTAAATGGACGAAGGATTGTGTTTATTCAATGAAATATAGTGGTGGCGGCACAAAAATGGATGAAAAAACCGAAGCTTTTTTAAAAAAGCACAAGCTTGTATATGAAGTAACCGAGATCACTAATGATTATTATACATTTAAGGGTTATGTGGATAAGGTGGCGGGCAATTCCTTCCAATCTGATACCGTCTGGTTCAACGAAAAAGTAAATGTCGTCAACAATGATTTATTTAAGAGAATTCTAAATCCCACAGGCAGTAAACCGTCTATTACCGATACTTCGAGGTATGCGATACTATATGTTTACCGACCAGGAAAAATAACCAATTCATTAGGTGACTTTCCTGTATACTTTAATGATAATATAATGTGCATTGCCAAAAACAATACAGGCTATGTATTTAAAGTATTAAAAGAAGGAGTGTTTGAGTTAAAAAGCAGGCTATACAGGGACAAGTCTTCAATAAATCTTTCGGTAAAGTTTGGGAATGTTTATTATGTAAAATCAATGATCCACTGGGGCATTCATATGGGAAATAATTTCAAACTGGAAATGAAAAATGTGAGCGTTCCTGAAGGTGAATCTGAAGTTGCAAACGTAAAAATTAATTAAGGTATTTTCAACGTAAAAACAATTCCGGGTTCAATGCCATTTAGAAATTCTGGTAAAACATCTCTGACTCAAATAATTTAACGCAGTTAGTTCCAAGGGAGAGTATATATCGTCCATCAGTAGTCGCAGATATTTTATGCAAATCCCTGTTAAAATTAGTCTTCATCAAAACATTTCCGTTCGTATAATTTTCGCCTTCGTTGGTCTTATGACCAACGAACTGCTACGATCCTCAGCCCTGCTATGCGGAACGTTGCTGTCAATAAGATCAACCATGCATGGATGTAGGTTGTTGGTCATAAGACCAACAACGGCGATAAAAAGCCGAACGTTATCGGAATTTAAATAAGCATTTTATATAACCTTGAAACATCCAAAAAAACACCCCTTTAATATTCTGCCGCTGCAGGTGCCAGTTAAAAATATGACGCCGGCGCTATAGCAACGCAAAAAATATCATAACCTTAGGTCATGTCACTTGTATAGACATCAGTATGACCAACTAATTCAACGGGATGTAGGTAAAATACGTCGCTGGTCGGGAGACCAGGCGACGGCTTTCGGAGTCAGGCTATGTCAGCAGTATAACCACCAGGCCAACTAACACGTCGGGATACACGTAAAATCTGTCGCTGGTCGGGAGACCAGGCGACGACGTTCGGAGTCAGGTTATGTCAGAAGTATTGACTGCAAAAAAACTGCAAAGTGCCCCGATAAACCCGGATGCGGTTTGCAAATAAAAAGTACTAAATAGAAAAAAACGTTACCTGACTGTAGCGGGCTTTTATTTTATGCCTGGTCTAACAGGAATATAGCTAGCTTTTACAACTAACGAAATTTGCAGCCCGATTCCTCTTATAACCGGCTTGAAAAATAAGCATATGCGCAGGTACCAGGAGTTGCTGGAAAATTTATTGTACATACCCCAATACTCTTAGATCTGGTTTGCCCTGCAACAAAAACGAACACTGCTGTATCAAAAGCGTGCACTTTAATTGTTTCATATGGCACTAAATCAATTGATAGTCATATAAGTAGTACACTGGCATTTCAATTGTGCTTTTGCCTGCCAATCTAACTTATTTATGTTCAATAATTATTTCAAAACCGCCTTCAGATCACTCTTCAGGAATAAACTATACAGTGTTATCAACATAGCCGGGCTCACATTCGGTTTGACTTGCTTTTTATTAATCGGACTTTACGTTTTTAATGAACTTACATACGACCAGCAGCACAGCAGAGCTGAACGGATCTACCGGGTGATCGAACACAAGACGATCAATGGTGAATCCACCAGCATTGCCGGTGCAGGCTACAAACTGGCCGAAGCGTCAAAGAAATCTATCCCCGCTGTTGAAAATACAACCCGAGTGCAAAGAATGGGACGGGCCAATATTCTCAATCCTGGAAACCCGGCGAATTTTTTCCAGGAAACCGTAACGGTTGCAGATGAACAGTTCCTTAAAATTTTTGATTTTCCTCTTATAGCTGGCAACAAGGAAACTGCTTTGCTGGCTCCTAATTCTATCGTCATTACAGAAGAACTGGCCACAAAACTGTTTCACAACACTGATGTAATGGGAAAAACCGTACAATTCAGCTTTATGGAACCGCCGCTGAAGATTACCGGTGTTTTAAAAAATCATCCAAAGAACTCAAGCTTTGATTTCGGCTCGGTGTTGTCAGAAGCCTCTTTTCAAAATGAAGATTCATATAAATCAACGATCGCAAATGATTGGCTGTCGGAAAATTTTTCGGTGTATGCATTGCTGAGACCAAACGCCGATGCAAAAGCGGTTGCCGCACAAATGGCCAAGCTTGTGCACGACAATTTTACAACAGCCCCCGGTACCAGCTTTTCGTTTGGCTTACAGCCGTTAAAAGACATCCACCTTTCATCCGAGAACATTGTTGATGGCGCAAGAAACTCAAATGTTGAAGCAATTGCAAAAGGAAGCCTTTCATACATCAGGATCTTTTCTTTTATTGCCTTTTTCCTGTTGCTGATCGCCGGCATCAATTACATGAACCTCACTACCGCAAGAGCTTCGGGTCGTTTCAAAGAAATTGGTGTACGCAAAACAATCGGTGCACTAAAAAGCAACCTGGTTAAACAATTTTTACTGGAGTCTTTGCTGGTAACATTTGTATCATTCCTGTTGTCGGTAATAGCGGTTAATATCCTGTTGCCCGCGTTTAATGGATTTACCAATAAGCAACTCACCCTTGGACGTGCTACCGACTACCGTGTGTGGTTATACGCCATTGGCTTTACTGCTATTGCCGGTTTGTTATCCGGAAGTTACCCTGCATTGCTCATGTCGCGTTTAAGGCCTTTTTTATTGCTGAAAGGATTAAAACAGCAGGGCAGCACCGGCCTCTCGTTAAGGAAAGGCCTGGTAATTTTTCAATTCAGTGTTTCAGTTATCATGATCATCGCTACCATCGTCCTGTTCATGCAGGTAAAATACCTGAATAATACGGACCTTGGGTTTAATAAGAACCTGCTGGTTGTTGTTGACGTCAATACGGCAAAGGCCAGATCCAATTTTGAATCCGTGAAGTCAGAAATCGCAAAAATACCATCGGTAAAAAGCGTATCCGTTTCATCGAGAGTGCCGGGCGAATGGAAATCAATCCAGTCGGTTAAGATAAAAAACATGGGAAGCGTTAATAATCCCCATGTCTCTTACCTTATTGGTGCCGACAAAGACTTTTTAAAAACCTACGAAATAAAATTATTGCAGGGAAGAAATTTTGATACGCCTGCTGACTCCGCTGCTGTTATCATCAATGAAACAGCAGCAAAAATGCTGGGGATTACGGAAGCGTCGGGACAAACAGTTGAGATACCCGACCGCTCCTGGAATGGTGATGGAAATTTTGGGCCGGTGAACGATGACAATACCCCATTCAAACCAAAGATAATCGGCATCGTAAAAGATTTTCATTTTCAATCGTTGCGGAACAAGATAGAACCCCTGGTGCTTGCCTACAATCAAAACCCCGTTATGCTGATTGATTATTACACTGCACGCATCGACGCGGCAAACATCAAGGCAACCTTGGATAAACTGAAAAAAGTTATGGTCAACAATGACCAGGATGATCCTTTTGAATATCATTTTTTAAACGACCAACTTTCCATGTTCTATATCGAAGACGATCGTCGCCAAACAATTCTTATCTGGGCGGCACTGGCAACTATTTTCATTGCTTGTTTGGGCCTTTTTGGTTTGGCCACTTATTCTGCTGAACAACGAATCAAAGAAATTGGTATACGCAAAGTATTGGGCGCAACAGTATTCAATCTTTCTTCTTTACTATCTAAAGATTTTTTGAAACTGGTTTTGATTGCGGACTGCATTGCCTTTCCCCTTGCGTGGTGGGCCGCCAACAAATGGTTGCAGGAATATGCCTATCATATTGATGTGGAATGGTGGTTCTTTGCAGTGGCAGGAATTGCTGCATTGTTAATTGCATTGATCACAATAAGCTTCCAGGCAATAAAAGCAGCAATGGCAAACCCTGTGAATAGTTTGAGAACGGAATAATACTCTTTTCAGGATTGCAGGTTTACAACCGGCTAAGAATCCAGACGCTCAATGCTGATCATTCTTTTTTTCTGCCGCTGCAGGTGCCAGTTAAAAATATGACGCCGGCGCCTGGTCTCCCGTCCAGCGCCATAGCTCAACGCAAAAAATATCATTACCTTAGGTCATGTCACTTGTATAGACATCAGTATGACCAACTGATTCAACGGGATATAGGTCAAATATGTCGCTGGTCGGGAGACCAGGCGACGGTGTTCGGAAATAAAATGAGCATTGTTTGTTCTTACGGCGGTAAAAATAATAAACGGTTTTGTACAATTGAGCACAAAGGTAAATATGCGGCTCTGGTTCATTTCCCTGGTTTTACTCATTCGGTTTGATGAGATTCTTAACCGTTGCGGCATTTGGCCACGTTCCGACAGTCTTTAACTGCTATGTTATATGCTTTTCATAATTTATGGGGAACATTAGCTGAAGGAATGCTGAATGCGCTTAATGCCGGGCAAGAAGCTGGTGGTGATATCAGGGGAAGACAAAGCGCTTCGATACTGGTTGTAAACCCAATTTCCACGGGTAAAATATGGGAAGATCGCAAAATAGATTTGCGGGTTGAGGATAACGCCCAGCCAATTACTGAACTAAAGCGACTTCTAAAAATTTATTATGCTTTTCAACATTTAAGCCTGGCTCGATTCAATGAAACAAAGGATTTTGAAAAAGCTAACTCTGAATTTTTGCTTGCAGAAGGTTTATATCCGGAAAATCCTGAAATGTATTTCTGGCATGCAGTTGCTTTGGTAAATAATAAAAAGATCGTTGATGCCCTGCCCATTTTTAAAAAAGTTTTTTCAGTTGACTCTAATTGGAAAAAATTAGTCCCCCGATTAATTAATGCAGGAAAGCTAAAATGCGATATTCAGCAAGAAAAAGAAATCTTGTCTCTAAATGGTAATTGAATTTTCATGATTGCGTGTATCAACCACATTCGCGAGTCTTCCGAAGGATGACCATGTCTTTGCAAGATTGGAGTATTATTCCCTGCCTTGGCTCGTGCCTCACGAACCAAAACTTTACTATAAAATTTGAATCAAATACTACCAGGCGACTTCGGACAAATCAAAATGAGTTTTTCAGTAAAATACTTCGGTTCGTGAGGCAGGAACCTAGGCGTGGGGAATATAGAAATGTACCTGGTGATATGTCCGAAGCATTGGATTGGACAGTTGTTTTTTAAGGAATTGGTTTGATAGTAATTTTAATTTCATATTTATTTATTATTGTAATAATCAGATTAGTGTCAAAAAATGTGAAGTGCGAATCGGCGCGTGGGATTAACTGCAAACACCGTCGCAGCCTTGCACCCTTAAATTAATACAAATCGCTTTAAGAAGACTTGCACGAGTATGAGGTTCTAATGTGGTTTGCTTTTATACGATTCTCCATTAAAAGGTCGGACGTAATTTACAGGTATCATTAAAATACAATTAACCGGAACTTTCCAGCACAGTGGGATCCGAAGCTTGGAATTCACGTGACTTGAAGTCGCGGC